>Ga0209700_110140_pt1 | contig 10094 bp, 6 predicted proteins | sample SiratroredBW_FD_187528 | JGI IMG/M metagenome (GOLD analysis project Ga0209700, IMG submission 187528) | Root nodule microbial communities of legume samples collected from California, USA - Siratro red BW (SPAdes) (version 2) | ecosystem: Host-associated > Plants > Roots > Nodule | place: USA...
ATTGATTTCCCGTACCATATTTTTCATGAATTTTATTTTATTAATTTAAATTTATTTTGTTAACCTATGCAAAGTTTCTTTTTCTTAATTATGGCAATAAAATAAAACAATAAAGCTAGAAAAAAAAATTTTATATTATTTATTATTTAAATTATTTACTTGCCCGGACGAAATTGGGTGTTGACAATATGTAAGGAAAATTCAAAAGTTTTTACCTTCATATGTTGATTGTTAGTAAAACCTATTAATATATATATATATTCTATTTTTCTTAAGATACTCACATCTATTTAATATAAGTAAGATTTAAAAATATATATTTAACTATTAAGACTATTAAATTAATTTAAAGAAGATGGGTGGATATTAATTTTTGTTTTCAAATAATGTAAATCTATTTGTTTATAATATATATATATATATATATATATATATATATATATATATATATATATATATATCACTTTCTCGTTTTTGCTTTATTGCACTTATTATTTATTGATGGTGATTTTTTCAGGTTTGACATTCAAATATACTGATGATCACTTAAAGTATTATCTTCAATTCGTTCTCATGCTCGATTAATCCTTCTAATAATTGATAATTAGGAATCTCACATTTAGGATTGTCAAATACATGTGTGCTCTGATTTTATTTAGCATTACAATTTTGATTTTATTTTACCTTCTCTCACATTTTCTTGATTCATTGTATGTTACTAAACTATAGTTTGTCCTTATTATTCTTTGGATATGATGTTATTTACTTTATAGTGTGTGATTCATGGTTGCTTACGAGTTAATAATTGTTTTGAGTTGATGCCTTTGTGAATCAATGACTTTTGTTGAAGTCACTACTTCTCAAATAACATAGATTTATGTAGTTGTGTGACTTAGTTAGAAAAATAAAAAAATCAATGATCATTGTAAAATCTAAAATTATTTTGTACAAATAATCCCAACTCCGACAAAATTGAAAAATAATGGAACAAAAGTGACAACTTAAAATTAAATTAAGTCGATGTCGCTGAAATAATTATTGCATCAAATTGTGTGATATATATAAACTTGAACTTCAATTTATATTTGACAATGTTAAAATTTAACAATGTTTTGTCAAAACTTTCTCGTCATTGTCAATCGCAGTTTCAAGTTTCATTTACTAAATATTTAGACTAAATATTATGTTTTAACCCTCATGGTTGGATGACTAAATTTTTGTGTGTTTGATTTAATTACCAATGTACATTGTAATTCATTTTATAAATATTTTTTTCTACAAAAGAAATTTGAAAATTAGTTTTTGGTGATGAATGTGATCTATTAATTTGTACCCACATGAAGTCATATAACTTGAAGTCATATAACTGTATAAGTACTCTAGTCATTTTGAGTCTTAGAGACTAGATATATAATAAACCATATTACATACTTCTAGCAACATCTACTACATCATCATTAGCCACAACATTCAATAACATAATTGAAGTTTGGGATATCCTTATCTCTACTTGATATGGTTGTGAGATTTCTATATCCATGATTTGCTTGCAATTTTGAGGTATATATTGACTCTATTTAAATATTTATATGTTTGACCAAATTGTAATTTATTTGATTTTCTATCATGTGATTTTTATTAATTTATGATTATTTTTATAATTTGTTTTGTATACTTTGTATGTTTTTGCATTGAATTCTTCAACAGCTAGAAACTTTGGGATTTAATAATCTTTCCAAAAATTAATTTTATGTTGATATATGTGACTTGGTTTTTTATTTTTCAAAATTTTGATTATGTTTACGTGATAACCAGTAATAAGATTGTCTAAAAAATACTTATAATTGAATCTAAAATATAAGTTTTTAAAATATTTAAGATTTCTAATATTTTGAATGTAGATTAACTACACGAAAAAGTAAAATTATTGTGGCGACCTCGTCGACAACGGCTGAGGGCGATCCAAAAGAGAAATTAAAAAGATAGTGAAAAGAAAGAGATGGAGTCACCACCATAGTTTATTATGGAAAATTATGGAAAATCAAGAAAAGAATAAGGAAAGGTCTGTGACCTAGAAATGAGCTCGAGAGTCGGTTACGCGTGGAAAAGGTATTAGCACCCCCACAACGCCTGTCCTAAGACAATACTTTTAATAAAATGAGCAAAATCAAATGTGGTTTTAAAAATGTTTATTTTCCAAAAATATAAGTAAAATGCAATTAAAAACAAAATAATAATTTTTAAACTAAAGGACCCGATAAGGATTGACCTTGCTCCTACGTATTACATCCTTAATGGGTGAAGAATCAGCGAATACGTAGTTCTAACTATGTGGTTGGGTAATTTTGAAATTGATTTTATGATTTTTTTTTTAATAATTTTCTATTTTTTCTATTTTTTAAGACTGAGGGGTATTTTAGTCATTTTCTAATTTTTTTGAGAGATGAGAAGAGAGGGATAATCAAAAAGAGGGCAGCGAACTTTCCAATGCTCTATGCATAGTGCCAGCGAACGTGGCTTGCATGGGGTTAAGGCTCAGGTAATGTTACTTTGACTCGCTAAAGTTCTCAGTGTCTAAAGAGGTAGCAGCTTGCGTGCTTTTCCCTACACTGAGAGCTTAAACAAGCCAAAGCTTTATGAGAGAGAGAGATTTAGTCTTAACCACTACAGATGAACCCTAAAGAGACAACATGCGTGCCGAGGATTATTACTTTAGTGGATTAACTGTATCTAGCTCAGGCAAAATGGGTCTGCAGATGTTGACTTACTCTAAGTGCAAGCTCTGAGTAAGATTAAACGCATCTTTTGGGCAGCGTTCGTGCCACTAGGAGGTTCATGTGACTCAAAATAGCATCAAGAAGCAAAACCAAGGATTTTGGGGACTTAGAATTTTCATGGTTGGGCTGTGAAAAAAGAACGGTGAACAAGCAACTTTGGATCAAATTTTGAGTGGTTAAATGGCTATGTGAATGAGCAAGCTGTATATGGATTTGAAGCGCATAATGAGATCTTTCCAATGGTTACTTACACAACCCCTATAAGTTAAAGGATTAGGAGAAAGAACCCATGAAGTTGGTTCAGTGACCAACTTTCGCATCCAACACTTAGTCTCAAGAATTTAGTGTTGGGACCCCATTTTCGGGCTCAATTTTGAAGGTGTTAATGACTTCATAAATGACCTTTATATATACTTTTGTAAAGAGCTTGAATAGATCTTTCCAACGCATACCTATACAGCTCATGAAGGTTCAAGGATTGAAAGAACAAGCCCTCGAAAGTTGGTCCAGTGACCAACTTTGAAACCAGCCCACACTTAGTTTCTGGCATTTCCAGAATTCAGTGCTGGGACCCCCATTTTCGGGGTCAAATTTGGGAGTTCATATGTTTTCATAAATACACTTGTGATATACCATCGGAAAGAGCTCCAAGAAATCTTTCCAACGCCTACTCGCAAACTTCATGAAGGTTCAAGGATTGAGAGAACAAGCCCTCGAAAGTTGGTCCATTGACCAACTTTAAACCCAGCCAACACAGTTTCTGGAATTTCCAGAAACCAGTTTTGAGACCCGATTTTCGAGGTCGATTTTAAAGGTGCAAATGGATTCATAAATGTACTTTTTATATATCATTGTAAAGATCTCCAGGATTTCTTTCCAACGCACCCTCACAAGGCCTCTAAAGATTCAAGGATTTTGAGAAAGAAAGCCTTAAACTAGTGCCCATGCTCCACTTGTGTTATTTTATGTGCTAGGAAATAAGATTAATCGTGAAACCCGAATTTCGGGGCTAGATTTGGAGCATCTATGGTTATCATAAATGGTTATGTAATATATTAACGCACTCCTCCACCAATCTCACAGGTTCACCGACTGCTCTCTAATTTACTCCAAAGTGAGTCCGCTGGACAAAATTCAGTAGACTAGGTGCTCGACAAAATGTCTGAATGAATTACAGTTTTTCAAATCAAATTTCATACATATTCACTGACTGTAATAACTCAATTATGATACAATTCAACTCAACATAACCTAACCTACAACATTGAACCACATTTACACAGAAACAATCACTTGCACCAACCTCTTCCTCTCATATATCAAACACAAATCATAATCTCACTGTTTTTTTAATTTTCATATTTCTAAACTCATTATTTTTGCTCATACATGTTCCTAATAGGTGCAGAAAACAAAATTACACAATATTACACAACAAAACACATTAAAACAGCAAACACGATCTCACCAGAGTACATTTTCTAGCGAGATTCCGGCGACCTTGAACAGTCGGTTCGAAAGTCACCGTTTATTCACCATCACTTCCTCATTCTAATGGAATTGAAATCAAGTTATATCGTGCAATATACAGAGAGAAATCAATGAAAGAAAAGATCGCCGGTGCAACTCCATTGAAGGAGATAACCGACGCAACTCCGATCAACAAAACTACAACTATTTAGGCACTTTCAGCTTATGAAATATGCAAAAATGGAATGAGGATGAAGAAACTTACCTCTTAAAGCGAAGAGGAGGACGAACCGTGGCGGTTGGTGGTGCTCCGGCCAAAGGTTCTATAGATTCCGACAAGCTTTGAATTGACATTTTCTCTCCCTATTTCTTTTCTCTGTCCACTCTAGACCTTTCTTTCTACTCTTAGGAAGCTTTAGAGATGAAATTTTTGAATGAAAAACCTCTCCTTCCACTTCTATCTTGCACTGTGTAAATTGGTTTTTCTCTTTTTTCTCCTTCTTGCTTTTCAACTTCTTTCTAAAAATAAATCTCAAAACTTCTTTCCGTAAATAGATCTCTCCCTGTACGAATGTGTATTCTCCTTTTATAAAGAAAATTGACGATTCGCTTCTCCTTACTCACACATCTGATACTTATCATTGGTTACAATTTGGTTAGTACGTAATCATTATTTTTTTCAAATCTTTCCTCTATCTCCAAATGTTGCCCATGCCAACATGAACCATCCTTATTCCACACCTCTTCAAAATCGTTGCCTGCCACTTTTTTTATTTTATTTCTTCATTTTTTCTTTTTTCTAACATTCTAATTATCAATTAATCTTTATTTATATTTTAATTTTAATCTTAATTACTTTTTAACTTTGAATTAAAAGAAAATAAATAAAAAAATTTTATCTTCATCAGGACAAAATCCAGTGTTGACAATTATTGATGGAACTTTATTGATAAAATTTTATTTATTAATAAAATATCATTATCGATAGATTTTATCGACAAATTTAATTTGTCATTAATTATTGATAGATTTATGACAGATTTAATCCGTCGCTAATTATTGGTAGAATCTGTTAGATAAATTGATGGATAATTTATCGACGAATACCTGTCAATTTATTGACAAATTTACTCTGTCGGTAATACTTAATGTATTAATAATAATAATAATCATATTAATAATGTTTATAATAATAATATTTATAATAATATTTATAATAATAATAGTAATAATATTTATAATAATAATAGTAATAATATTTATAATAACAATAATATTAATAATAATAATATTTATAATAATAATCATAATAACAATATTACTATTATTATTATAATAATAATAATACTAAAAAAATATAATAATAATAATAATAATATTAATAAATTAATAATAATAGTATTATTATTGATGTACTTTGTTTAAAACTTAAATAAAATAATTAATAATAAATAATATAAATAATATAAATGATAATAAGAATAATAAAAATAAAAAATAATAATTTTAATAATAAAATTAATATTTACTGATTTATCAATGAATTTATCAAATTTATCAATAATTATGAACCAACTTAAAAAATTTATTAATAAATTTATAAATAACTAATTTACCAATGAATTTTTTAAGTTTGTTAGTGCGGGACAATTTTTCTTCTTTTTAGACTATTAGAATTTAGTGTGCTTAAACGATGTTCCCATTTAAAAAAAAATTAATGACATTAATTAGCCTCAATTAATATGTTGGAATACAAAATAAATTTAATCTCTTTAGTTCATTATATATTGTACAAACGAGCTAAATTTTATCCTTAAACAAAATACTCACTGTAGCTGCTAAAATTTATTGAAAAGCCAGTTAAAAATTGAAAAACTAAACTAACAATATTTCAGAAAACTAATTGTTTAATAGAATATGTCATGAAGAGTTACAATATCAAATCTTAACTTTAGGTATGTATTTATTTTTAATAGTTATAAATTCATATTTATTTTTTTTAATTCTGATAATCTAAGTTTTTTATAAATTAAATTTATAGTAATATTTGTGAAAAATTTTGTTTTATTATAATTTAAAGCAGTTATCATTTTTTAATATAATTAATACTTTATTTAAAATAATAAAATAATTGGTTAAATAAAAACCAGTAAAAATGCATAATATTAAATCAATAATTTATAAACTTCAAATAGTAAAACAAAGGTTAAAAAATTATAGTTATAAATAAGATTTGAAAATTAGAGTTTTTCTATTATTATAAGGAACAAATGGTAAAAGCAAGTTTCATTTGGAAAAACGATTTCAATCATTATTATGAATAACTTCAGGATGAAGTAAAAGTTATTAAAAAAACTACCAAAAACAGGAAATAATTTTATCCAAATTTCATCTATAATCTAAATGAAATAAGTTTTCACTTTTACATAAATTTACATAAGCAATCATCACTCATCTGTGAGATTTATATTAAAATATTAACCTTTTTAATGAAGACCTCATACAAATCAACTCCAACTAATGAGATTCACTTGTAGAGTAGCTTTATCAAGGACAAAGCAATCGACTGCCAGTTGAACTGGACCAATATACGTTTAGAATGAGCAACGTAGATTTATGCTTCTCAAACTCATTTACCACTGAACATTTTCAAAATATACATAGTATATAAATACGGCAAATTCAGTCTCAATTAAATTTGTACGTAATTTTAAGATTCTGAAATTGCCCAAATAATTTTAGCATTATGGGGGCAGATTCCGCCGAATCAACACACAAAAATACAAGAGTAATTCTATAATGGGTAAAACAGACGAAGGCCAGTCCAACTAGATTGATGAAAATAACAAGTTCACATACTCTTTATGATACCTACCAATTCTTCAATGTCGTCTAACTTCTTATTTGAGAGGCCTGCAAACAGGAATAATCAATTAAGAATCAGAATTAATGAGTTTAACTACCAAAAGTTGATGTAAGTTGCACTACAATGAATGAAATTTTGGTCACCTTTAGCAGAATGTACAGCAGATAGATCCATTTCTGAGCTATAGATCCCTTTTGTTTTCATTTGGTCAGTCTCTTCAATCATGCTGGAGTTTAGCTTTCCCATCTTCGTTCTAAGTTCTGAGGCGGTGGTCACAATCTCTATAGCAATCAATGGTTTATATAAAGATCTGTCAACTCAGACACTTAATATGACATCAACTATATTTCACAATAATTCAACCAGAAAATACAATTTCCCCCCATCATATTGTTTACAGAAAACAACATAGGACACCTAGAAAATGTTGTTAGCATTATTTGGCAAGAGCTTAACATCCCAATCCACAGGCACCAATTGTGGTGCCCACTAATACTTGGTGTGGTTTTTAAGAAGATATAAGGAATTAAAGTAACCTTGCTTACAACTGTTTTGTCAAATTCCATCAGATAAGAAATGATGTATAAAAGAACTCAGTAAAATGACCAATGCGATCATGAATGTACATCATTTGACAAAATGACAAGGTGTGTAACTGAAAAAGACAAGAATAAAGAATAGGAAATGCCCCTCAAAAGCATTTTCTTAATAATCAAACCACGTTCTATCTAAATTGTACATTTCCTATGAATTCAATGTTCTTTTGCTCTACTAAACTGCACATCAAAAAACAATATGCAGGTGTTGAAACACAGATACCTTTTAGAAATGGAGTAAACCCTGCTTAATTGAAATGGAAAGCATAAGTTTGCTATAAAAATAGTTCAGTGGGACAGAATTGTAAATGCTGATGGTCAAGATATGAACAAAAAGAAGAGGAGCTCTTTAATTACCCTGAAACAACTCATGCATAGAGTTTTGCTCATATAATTGTACTGCTTCATTGATATACCCAGCATTGATGGTAGACTTTCTTTCTAATACTTGAATTTCTTGATTCAGCATTTCAGAATCCTTCGCCACCTGACAGCGTAATCATTAGCAAGATAAATCAAACAAGAACAATTCTGTAAAAGAAATAATTTTGCAATCAGCATTCTTATTACCTCAGTTAGTTTTTCTCTCAATGAATCTAACTGAGCATCTATATCTGGATCAAAAGGAGCACCTGGATCAGGGCCATTCTCAGTTGATTCATCCTGGAAGTACACATTCATCCAATCAACCAAGAATGAAAATCTATACTAATGAAGTAATATTTCCCGACCAGCACATATATTTGTCATTTTAAATTGCATAAATACTAGGCAAGAGAGAGAGAGAGAGAGAGAAAACTAGACGTTAAAACAACATGGAATAATGCAAATAAAGCTTCTTATGAATTGTGATATATTTTCTATGTATGATGCGTTTAGGATTTAGATGTCTGGTTTTCTGCTATGCACTTCAAAGGAGACATCCACCATACTCAACGCATCATATTTACACTTCTCAGCATCTTCTATGGCGAACACTCATTCATCAATGTCAAAAAAGACATATACGATCCCAGGTAACATTAACAACGAAATACCATACAACAGAATCACAGAGGTCCTGTGTCTAATGCTCTAAAGGCCGACATGCATAAATAAAAATTCAATTACTGCTGAAGTTTAGTTAATAAATAATGCTTAAAAACAGTAACAGATAACAGAAAAGGGAGTATTTAAGAAGCAATTGCAGCAAAACATACAGTGTTCGGCAAACGAAAACCTCGGGGAAGAGAAAAACAGTGACGGAGGATGTAATTCTCCCAAGCACCAAGCTGTTTGTCCAAAACATATTGAACCCTCTGACGAACGCAATCAACACCCTTTCACAACACACCAGTAACATCACAATCACACTGTTACAATTCATAATTAAGATCAATTGCCCTAATTTTTGTATCGGACGCAATAAGAGATACCTTTTTGAGATCTTGGGACCTCTGGGTGCCTTCGATGTTCAACTCTGTGGATGCTTCCCTGCAAATGAAGCTCATATGTTGATAATTTCCAGAAGCAAGTTTGAAAAAAGTAACAGAAGAAAGGAAAGGGGTGTTACTGGTAGAAGAAACGGAAAGCTTCATCGAGCACATCGTCGACGTTGTTCAGAACTTCGTTACAGAAGAGTTGTGGGTTCAGATTAAGAGCATCCAACATCGCTTCACTCTCACTCGCTTCCATTCCCGCCAAATTCCCGATTTGCCTTTCAAATTTATGTTCGCTACTTAATACTGATTCTTATTATGAACAGTTTCTTCTTTTAGCTAAAAAATATTCTTAGAAATATTTACATATGTAAATTGAAAATCTAAAGATAATTTTTTATTTTTATCAAAATCTTTAAGTCATTCCCACTTCAATCAAGCTAATAAATACAATATGCATTTTTTCAGAAAAAAAAAATTCAACTTAAAAGAATCAGTTTTTCACCCCATTAATGAATTTGTTTTCTAGAAATTTGAATAAAAACCATTCTTTAAAAATCTTGCTTCATTTTCCCTATTTCTAATCTTTTCCGAGAAACTAAAAATTCAAATTCTATCAAGTACCCTTAAATGTTACTTTTTAAAAAGGGTCACCACTAAACATATTTTCCCAATTAAACCTCAATTTATCATGAAATCAAAAGGTTTTTTTTTATCTTTTCTAATAATGGTACGTGTATAATATTTTGAAAAGAAATATTATGCTTTTGTAGGAAATCGAAAAAAAAAATTACTGAAAAATTACTGTTTCAAATTTATTTAAAAAATGGTGAACAGTGTATTTTTAAAGGAGACTATATTATGACACTATGATTTTAATTATTTTTATTTTTCATCCTTATAACAAGCGGATAACTAATATATATATATATATATATATATATATATATATATATATTAAATAAAA
>Ga0209700_110142_pt1 | contig 10094 bp, 6 predicted proteins | sample SiratroredBW_FD_187528 | JGI IMG/M metagenome (GOLD analysis project Ga0209700, IMG submission 187528) | Root nodule microbial communities of legume samples collected from California, USA - Siratro red BW (SPAdes) (version 2) | ecosystem: Host-associated > Plants > Roots > Nodule | place: USA...
ATATATATTTTATTATATAAAAAAAAAAAATATATATATATATATATATATATATATATATATATATGAAAATGGTTTGAATGTTCTCTCATTGATTTCGGTGCTTTCTCATTCTATGATATAAATGTAGAAAAAAATTATATAGGTAACCTAACCAATTATATTTTAAAAATTATAAATTATCCATAATTTTTTCGTAAATCTCTTAAATATTGTCAACAAAGAGTAACACAAAAATATTTCGTTTTCCAAGTATTTTAAATTTTATTTTCTGGGTTTTAAAATTTTCTTCGTAATCTTTATATCTTTGACTTTCCATGCCTTGATCCAAACAAAGACTAAAGTTTCTTTCAAGTACCTCAAATCGTTATTCCATGTTTTCTGCTTAAAATTTCGGATAGCTATTAAATGTTGAGTTATTGGACATTAGCCGTATAACCAATTAGATAAGTTATAATACTTTAATAAGAGTTCGAACTAACTTCCGATATAGAACCATATTAAAGGATAATAATTAAGATTTAAGTCACTGAAAGGGATTCCTTTTCTGGAGAATTTCTCTCACTGTTCCACGGGATTTTTATTAAATAGAAATTTCAACTCATTCTCTACGTAATATAGTAATTTAGAACCCAAACTACACCGAGAAAATCAGGCTGATGCCATATGCCATCCACACAGCTTATATGTATGTATGTATATAAAAGAATGAATTTTTTTTCCTACTTGGGTAACACCGCCACCAAATATACTCAACTTTCCTTCGGCAATACAAGACGGTCTTGGCCTTCAATTAGTTTTGCAGAACGAATAATATCACCAGTTTTTATCTGGGGTAGAATATCTCTCCCGGTGGTTGTGTATCTGCATGTTTTAATAGCATAAAAAACACTGGAGAAAAAGATGAAATCCAAAATTGATTATGTGGCAGGCTAAGATAACATACCCAAAAACTGAAAATTGTCCTTCATCAAATGATATCCCTCCCAAACCAGCCTACAAAAGAGGAAAAAGAATACTACCAGAGGTTAGATAGGAGGAAAAATAAATGAATTGATCAATTTCAGGAAGCAAGTCACGCCCAAGAATAAAAAATTCTGCTTCCGTGTTTCAATCGTTTGTTTCTTATAAGTCCAGGCAAACTGTGAGCGAATAAACACGCGATGCAGATAATAGTGATAGATTGCACTCACACTTCGCTTATCATAGAGATAGAAGAAAAACTGATAAGGTGATGAATATTCCTCAGAGGCTTCGTTATGAGCCATAGCAACTGCCCCATAAACAGATAGAGGAAGAACTGGCAGTTCTCCATCCTTCCTCAACACAGAAAACATATGAGAACAGTATCATAAATTCCTGTAATGCCTGCTGCCAATTTTTTATAAACATACCTGCACACTTAGTGTTGTTTTGTAAAGGGGCTCAAATTGTCCAGAGGGCATTATTTCCAAGGGTACACTGTAACCACTGTTCTTATCACCTCCATTATCTGAGAGAATAGCTTGGTTGATAGAGTTGAGTTTTGCGCCATTATAGGCTCCATCCGTCACCTAAAGGGTGGGAGTGTGTAAGTGTTGTTTCCACTAGGTTATACAATCTAAAAATCTAGATGTTTGAAGCACCAACACTTACAAACAGGAATTATACCATATAATACAAGTTCTCATGGATATGTACAATTGAAACTAAATATTCTAAAAATAGCAATATTCAATGAATCAACGAGTTCAGTCCATGAGAATTGCAATAACATGTGCATTCTTCCGGAGCCGAAACCCTCTACATTCCTAGTTTTTTCTTCCCTTATAGTAGTTTCAACATCACATTAGCAGCATGAAAAGTTCAAGCAAATAGGAATTAGTAACTGACATCAACCATTCAAATAGAACATTACTGTTACTCCTTTGGTTCACTCAAAAAACTTCGGAAATCTGAACGAAAGTGATTGAGCCATCAGAAGTGCTTAAAATCAAGGATGGTATACGTGTGATATCTATTGGCAAAGAATAACCATACGGAAAATTCACAAGTCTGAAGTATCGTTCCACTACCTTACCAGTTTTGCAAAATTTCCTGCAGTTAATGGAGCAGAGTATCCATCAATAACAACCTGAAAACAAAGGGATGATGGTTAATCATTAATAATACCACTTATTTTATTCATGCTCCATTTATCAAACTGCAATTTTGATTTAGTCTAAAAATGGACCTGCTCTTACTGCTTATGGATCCTTTTAAGAGACCTGAACTTTCCAAATCAACAACCAATGGCAAATCACAATGGAAAACTTACGGGGTTAATTATACCTGAATAGTGGCTGTATTTTTCTGCTCTCCACCAACTGGAGAAAATGTTGAACCATCTCCTTTCTCAATGGTGAACTCAACAGTTCCTCTCCCTGAAAGCCTAAAAGCAATGGGAAGATATTGATTTTCCCTTATGTTCCGAGTGTTTGGTTTTTCCTAAGGAATTGAGCTATGAATAATTTCAATGAATATCTTTTATTATGTTAGACTCAAGTCAAATGGTCACCGTATGTCCCAGATTTACAAGGGTGGTGAACTCAAATATCCATCACATGAATCTATGTATTACATCAAGGTAGATATTTCATAACTTTAATTGGAGTCACTGACCGTGGATATTGTTGTGCATATTGCTCCGGCAACAAAAACGATAATCCTGGTGCCTGTTGCAACAAAATTAAGTTCAGATTCTGGACATGATTATAATATTGTTGTTGGATACATTCAGTCAAGTTTTTTTTTTTTTTTTTTTTTTTTTTTTTTTTTTTTTTTTTTTTTTTTTTTTTTTTTTTTTTTTTTTTTTTTTTTTTTTTTTTTTTTTTTTTTGAGAATTGAACATAGCACCACCATTGATTTCAAGATTCTATCATATTATCTAGTTTGAACTTACCTGTAACAACTCTAGCTCTGCTACAGTGTCCAGTGTAGATGCAAGGTTCACAGATACTTTATCTGCATCCTGTTCCTTTATAGATTGAAGGAGAGTTTGCAAGCCCCCCTGCAAAATATTGATATCATTGATGTAGGTTCTACAATGAAACATAACTACCAATTTTCATAATTCTTCAATTATAACTTATAAGATATTTTTGTATATTTTCAACCTACAAAGGACGGAATATAAAGATCTGAAGATAAGCAAAACATACCAAAATCGATATTCTAGTTTCTACATTGGAAACTTTTTTACTTGCATCCAATATTCCTTTGGACACACGTACCCGGTGTAATTGTTCCATATCCGAAATATTGATAATAGAAAAATGTAAACATTTTGCAATGTAAGAACTTTAATCTTAAGTATAACCTCAGAAATATTCAACTGAGATCATCGTATAAATAATCAATTTCAATGAAATGCAAATGGCTACTCTTTTTTCCACATAGAGGTAGGAGTTAGATCATGTAGGCTATATTGACAATAATTATAAAAAGATATACGAAACTGAAATTCAAATATTCCAGAAGATACAGTCATTGAGCACACCTTTCCCTCTATTAGGGATGCATGTACCAAAGAGCCCTTTTCCTTCAGTTCTGCTGGTATACTGGCCAATATAGAATCCTTTTCATCAACTGCTAACTGATGTAAAAAAGGAAATTATAAAAATTAAAGGCCCTCAAGTGAATAGTACAAGTCGATATTAACAGAACAAACACAATGTTAAAGATGTAAGATATTCTACTGAGGTGCAACAAATACTACAGAACTCCAAACGCAAATAAGTTCTAAAGTATATTCTTAGTCATATGCCTCAATTTCTTTTTCAACAAAAAAGATATAGCAAGGCTTTGACAATGCCAAGGTGGGTTTGGCCCATTACAAAACTAAAAATAAGACTTCAAGTAATTTTAAAATACTTTCTAGAATTGCATGAGTCTTTACAATATTCTAAATTACAAATTGATTTCTAAATATTTTACATTAATTTTAAATTGATCCTTAATTAATTTTTATTATTTAGAGCTGAATTGCAAGGTTGTGGCCTAAACCCAACTTGCCTGGGCCTAACTCAATGCACCCTGACTTGGAGTCAACTCTATTTTATTTGAACTTACATGACTTAGGCCCAACATAACTAAACTTTTCCTAACTTTGGACCCAACCTAACATGGGCCCAACACAACTCGGCCTAACCTCAGCCTAGGCCAACTCAATCAGACCTTGGCCTGACTTGAACTCAACCTAGTCCTACTCATCTTGACTCTGCTATGCCTAATCCAACCTAACACGGGTTTGCCTCGGCCCAACTCAGACTAACCTAGGCTTGACTCAACTCAATTCCATCTTGATCTACGTCAAACTCAACCATTCAACCTAACATGGTCCAACCTAACCAAGCCTGATTTCGGCCTAGCTCGACCCAACCTTATTAAGTTGCATAGTGCCAAAACTCTACTCAGATTTTTTGTGCCACAAAAAGCTTCTTAGAAAACATTGTTCATGTTCACTTAGTAAACTATAAGAGATAACGTAACCTCATATATGTCAAAGTACAAGATTGCTCTCACTGTGATATGTGGATCACTATGTAGATTATTCTTTGTGTATATTAGTCAGGAGTAGCTCTTTGACAAAGAATACTCGATCATTAGCTAGGAGTGGCTACTGGGAAAATAATACTCAATTTTAGTCAGGAGTGGTTGGGTCCAAAAAATACTCAATATTAGTCAATAGTGATTGTTGTTTACATACTACTAAATTTTAGCCAAGAGTGGTCGGGTCCAAAGAATACTCAATGTTAGTCAAAAGTGACTGAGTTTAAAGAATATTCGTTATAGTTAGAAGTGGTTGCGCTCAAAGAATACTTGTTTTAGCCAAGAGTGATTGTGGTCCAAACAATACTCAAGAGGTTAGCCAAGACTGACTACGAGCCTAAACAATAATTAGGGGGTTAGCTAGAAGTGACATCATGCCCAAAGAATACTCGTGTTGTACTTTGTAACATTAGTCTACTTAATGGAATTCAATCTATTGATTGAAGAGTGGATGTAGTTTGCTGTGTTAGGCAAACTAGTATACAAATATTGTGTGCATTTTTCTTTTCCTTATCTCTTTTACTTTGCATGTTATCATCTTCTACATTAGTATAAGGAGAGTCATTGTAAAAACTAAGTTTTTAAGAAATCCTTTTTAAACAAGTGAATAGTCTGACGTATCTCATTAGAAGCAATCCCTATTAAGAAAACCATTGACGGATCACCTAACCTATAATATTATCATCTGAATTATCATTATTAGACAATAATTACAAAAAGTTTTTAAATAATCATCAAAACGCAATTTAAACCTCCTGCTTTATACATTTTTTTTTGTTTTAAATAAGATTTTTTATTTTAAAAAATGGCCCAGGCCCACAGGACTTTGGTAGCATATTGGCCCTATAGGTTTTTTCTTATGTGGGTTTTTTGGTGCTATGGACTTTCTGGCCCTAGTCCATGTAAGTTAGGACCAAACCTTGTGGGTTATGCTAAATTGATAGGTCTAAAGCTTACATGTGTGATCATGTATTGAATTTGAAACATTTGACCTATTTGTCATTCAATAGAATGAAAGGCAAATTTTTGAAATTTTCAAAGATCATTACATCACCTAATATTCAGTATTTTGTTTCTTAGACAAATAAAGCTAAGAACAAATGATGAAAGAAATAGGAAATAAAATAAATTATCGAATACCTTTAAAGCTTTCTTCACATTCCCCTCCATTGTTCCATAAGGTTTTCGTTGTGGAATCCTCAACAGGTACGAAATATCTTCAAGAGTGTCCTGGAAAAGATATAAACAGGACATAATGCTTCTCATTAAAAGATTCAAAGAGCAAATAAAATCTGAAAAACAGTTCTCTTATTCCACATTAATCAGAATGGATATATTAATTAGAAGATATGTACAAACGGGCAGCTCCTCCCTCATAAAAATTCCGAATCAATTTAGCATTCTAATAAACCAAATGTAAACGTATCATATCCCAAAATCACCTCTAGCAAACTACAAAAAAATTCTACAGCAAAATATTTACTTTCCAAATTCCAATATCTGTCGGTAACCATCTATGACTAATTACAACAGATATCTACTTTCAATACTCCTCCGACCTCTCAAGTTTCTGCATGAAGGTTACAAATGCCTAACTTGACCAGTAGAGATTGAAATTATGGTCAAGCGAGAGCCTGGGTGAAGATGTCCTATCGATGGCATAAGTCATCATCACAATATTTCCAACCTGGAGTTGATCCCTCACACAGTGACAATTTATCTCGATATGGAAAACACGATTTTCTGCTATGATGATAACATACTGATATCTCAATACATCCTCATAATAGGCCATTTGAGGCCTGTCCCCAATGATGGTTTGGTTTCAAGCAAATTAGCTCACTAATGGCTGCTTCCATCACGATACTTTGCTTTTCCTAAAAAATAGGATATAGTGCTCTAAGTTTTCGTCTTCCAATATACGGGTGATTCCCGAGATTGACAAAGTATCCATCACTCGCAGTGTGCACGTAATAGGCGTACTATCTCAAATCACCGTTGGTCAGTAATATCTATTCTCAAGTATTGACCTTGAGATAAGGCACTACCAGCATTGCTATCTTGAAGTGATCTTTTTGAGGTGCTAGTGCAATGTAGGACAACATATGAAGCGAAATAAAACATCTCTGGGTCAGTATTCATCAAGTAAATTAGTATGCCAACTAGATGTTGATAAACTGAGTCATACTTCATTTCCCCGTGTTCTGCTAGAGCCAATTTCTGTCCCTCTTCCATGGAAGACTCAGCGGGTCTACGTGCAAGGAAACCACATGGTGATATTTTGTCCAATGCATTTTTCTTTTGCGCAAAGTTTCCCTTTATTACCCTCGATAATCCTAAGAAATACTTGAGCACCGCCAATATGAAAATGTTTTTTCGAATAACTCTTGAAGTCCAAACAAGCCTCTAATAATTTTCTGGTAGTAAGATGTAACCCTCACATACTAACAACCCCATGAAGATTTTGCCTTACAGATATGCAAATAGCGATTAATCAGCAAGGGACTGAACGAACAAATCCATAATGTTTCAAAGATGCTGATAACCTAAAAAACCAGTTTTGTGATGCTTGAAGATGTCCATAAATTGATTGAATTCAACAAACTTTGTTATCTCCACGTGCTTTCAAGCGGAGGGTGAGACAATATGTAAACATCCCCTATTATATCACCATGCACAAATGAATGCTAACATCTACCAAGTCTCCTTTCTTTCGAAAGTACTATCGAAGTGAAAACTGTAATGTAACCAATAAAAGTTGTGCTACTTGTGAAAAGATTTCATGGAAGTCCAAACCTTCAACTTGGGTGAACCCTTTTGTCACAAGCTTGGACTTGTAGCGCTCTCCCATTAAACAAGAATTGTACTTCTATCTTGTAGACCCATTGCTGCTAGGCTCTTGATCTTCCAAATGTCCTTACGGCTTCTAAGACTGCAATTTCTTGTAAGATTGTATCTCGCCATTGTGCATTTTCTCCTGCTTCAGTCAGTATAGCTTCGAGGTCTATTGTCCAAGTCTAGATTGCATCCATTTACATTAACTTTCCAATAGCTCCTCTAAACTTGTTTCAAGGTTGATGGAGAATTCTATCAAAATACGTATGCATTTTGTCATGTTATTCTATTAAGCTTACATAAGGAAATAAACTGTTATTAGATAAGTAACAGAGAACAAATAAAACATGCCTGATGATGTAATTACATTGTGATCTAATTACAATATGTCAAATATATGTTTTTGTGCTTTTATAACTATTTTAAGTACATTCCTGATGAACTCTTAAATTAATTGCTAGTCCAATTTTACCCTTAATGAAATATGTGTTTAGATTAAATAACCCCTACATTTCCTCTCAATTTAAATATATAAAAGAAAATTCCACAATAACTATCTTAAGTGTGTACGCGTTGAATTCTTTAATTAACTGTTTATCCAATTTTACCCTTAATGCAGTACTTGCTTAGACTAACTAACAACCCTCTTATGCTTTTTCTAAATGAAAATATTAAAAAATTATTCCAGTTCGATAAACTAATGTTTTTCAACCATGATATTTGTACCTAAAGCAATGAGTAACATCTCATACATCTTGAAGTACACAAATTCGCATCACCAGGATTTAACCCTATTTAATTAAAATATATGTAAATTCAAACAAATTTAACCCTATTTAATGTTTTTATTCCAAAAATACATTCAAATATGAGCACCATCTTAAGGAAGAACGATTAAGGATTGTTTATTAAAAAATGTAGTTTTTATATGAAATATAGAAAATTAAGATAAAAATAACTAACATCTTAGCCAATAAATGTAAAATTTGGTGTTTTCATATTAATTTAAGAAAAGAAAATAAAGCAATTAATGCTTCCTTTAGACCAAAAAAAAAAAAAAATCAATAAACACTCTGTTAAACCAAGCAGACCTGTATATTCTTCATATTAGCATTGGCAGGGATAGCTCTCCTGAGAGCAACCTCCCCCGTTCTCGGAACCTTCGTATCAGGCGAATACAGAACCGCTTCGGCAGCACCAGGAGATGCCACGTAATCAACAAACGGCACCAAAGCGGTAATCTGAACCGACGCAATCACCATTGGAACCACACTCCTCAACCGTTTCATTATCCTCTGAACAGCACTCGCGGAAATGGCACGCGTCGCATCTCCCACCGCTTCCTGCACCATCCCAAAACAGGTTCAGTAAAACCCACTCGCGTGAAAATGCTAAACGTGGCATTGCAATTCCAATGCTGGTGGTGTGATGTGAGACCTTTGCGATGACTTGGCGGCGGTGCTCCTTGGATAAGCAGGAGATTCGGTTACGAGTGAGAGCAAGGTTAAAGGAGGGAGAGAGAGAGAACGCCATGGACACCTTCTTATGAGTGCTAGCCTAATCTGTTGTTGTGTGGGAGTGAATGGGTGAAGAAAATGATTCAACTGTGGCTGTTGACATGAGATTACAGTTCTGCCCTTCATTTCATATAAGGACTCATAAAATTAAGTAGTAAAAGGTCCCACCGAGATTTGAACTCGGTTACTGGATTCAGAGTCCCACTAGACCATGAGACCATTGTTGACTTTAATAACAAAAAAGTTTATATCTATCATAATATAACCTCTCAGAACAAGTAAAAACACCGTTCGTCAATCTTTCTCTTCATTCCCATCCTTCTTATTAGAAACTAATGCTTATATAATTTTCTAAATAAGTGTTTCTAATGCAAGTCACCATACCCCTTATAAGAGGGCGTTATATTGAAAATAGCAACCATGTGATATAATGTACTAAGCATGTCAAACAACTCTGCATTCAACTAAATGGAATTTAAATAATTATTTCAAAATATATGCTTAAATTAAAATTGTAAAAAATTATTTTATTAGTCATTTGTAGATATACTCGATCTTGATCAAATTCAACGACAAATAGGTATTAAAATTTTAAATTTTTCTTCACCTCATTTGTAGATTCACTATATTTTCATATCTAATAAAGTATAATAAATCGTAATACAATGATAAGTTAAACATTGTATTTTATAAAGAACTCGCACAATACTTAATTTAAACAAGAAATTGCAAATGTTAATTCATTTGAGTAAATCAAAACTTAAAAATTATAAACTGTATAAGAAAGTAAGATTAAAGTAAAAACGTTGTTTTTGAAATATTTTCAAACAAATTATGAACAAAAAATGATGTTAAATATGATGAAAAAAAAATTTGGAATTTAAATTCATCAAATCAACTTTAAGTCATCGCATAATGCTGAAACCTTAATATCTTATTAATAAGAGTTTAAAGATATGTTTTGTGTCTAAGTTCTTTTTAAGAAAAAAAAATAAACTTAGATTTTTATTTATAGAAGTTAAAATTAACTTCGCGTAAGTTTAAAATAAAAAAATATAAAAGTTGTAACATCTTTATTTAAAAAAAAAAAAAAACTAGATTGTTATTAATTTATACGTACTTTTAAATGACAGTTACAAGAAAAATCTTAGCATTTGATTTCTATGGTAAAAT
>Ga0209700_110144_pt1 | contig 10091 bp, 7 predicted proteins | sample SiratroredBW_FD_187528 | JGI IMG/M metagenome (GOLD analysis project Ga0209700, IMG submission 187528) | Root nodule microbial communities of legume samples collected from California, USA - Siratro red BW (SPAdes) (version 2) | ecosystem: Host-associated > Plants > Roots > Nodule | place: USA...
AAAAAATTAAAAAAAAAAAAAAAAAGAATAAACGAGTTGATCACATCATCCTATTAAAAACAAAAATAAATTAACAATATATTTAAACAAAAATACAAAATATTAATACTTAATAAAACAAAAGTTTTAATAAAAATATCTAAACTTATAAAATACTTAAATTCCATTGAACTCTATTATAATTATATATTAAAAGTAGTTCCAATATTTCATTATAACGGTTTATTATGAATTAATAGTCTTATTTGAAATTACAAAAATTAAAAAGACACACAAAAGTATTATAAAAACTCTGCTAAGATAAAGTTGTTTTTTATTTATAGAATCATACCTTTCTTTCTATTCTTAGTGAATATAATATTTGTATTATTTGAATATATGCCTTCAAAGCCTAGCATTACTGAACTTGTTATGTGAGTCACCTGATAACATATTATAAGATCTGCTTTAACTCCAGAGAAGTCTTTCTAGGAAATAGAATCCGTGTGTACTTATATACTTTACTAAATAAGGTTATTTCTCTCATTAATAGTAAGATATCGTAATTTCTATTTAACCAAGATAAAACAAAATAAAATCGCATACCAATTTTGGAGATATCCAATCTAACATATAGATCTTGCCCTGCACCTGGAAGCAATCTCAAATCCGATAGATCACCGAACCAGATGATGCAACCGCTGTAACCACTTCCATTTTCAGTGATATCCGAATTAGCATAAGCCGTGCACGAACAATTTTCCCAACACTTAGCCTTGCATTCCTCAATCGTCAGACTTCGATTCATCCACGATGTTTTAGTGTCGGGAATTTTCATGTTACTAACCTTAACAAACCCGTCTCTGCTCTTCTCCATACACCTCCAAGTTTGACTTCTATGCACGCACCCTTCAGTCCAATTCTTTGCACTCCACTTTTCAGGCGATTTTGGCTCAAACCCTCGTATACACTCGCACGCTGAAGAGTTATTCGCCACAGCACAGTACCCGAAGGTACCACAGTAGTTATAGCCACAAAAACTGTCTCTGGGGACAACTAAATCAAGCTTCCAGTTTTTACTTTCTTCGTCCCAAATGAAACGTAGAAGAGCGTTCATGGTTTGGTTAACCACCGTTCTCAGAATCATGGACCTATTTCGCGGGAAAACTTGGTAATAACTTTCCATAGGGCTGTCAACGAAGTTGATATTCACCAATGGACGACGCTGCAATGCGGGTGTGGCGCTGAATCGAAAGCCACTCCAAGGGCCACTTCTGTAGAACACTGATGAACCGTTCCAAATTTGCATTTCGGGGATGTTGCCTCTTGAAACTCCATAAGAAAAATGACCAGAAGATGGGTCTTCCCAATTGTTCCAAGAAGTGATGTATCTGTTGAGACCTGTTGTTACTTCCCACCCTAGCTTCATTCCTGGTAAAAGTGTGTCGATGGGATAGTCAAAGCTTTGCCACAGGTAGTTTTCAGGATCGTTGTCCTTTTCATCTCTTAGGACAAAGTTGCCTGTTTCTAAAAGCCGTGCTACGGGGTTCACCGATTTAGATTTGGTTGTTGCATTTGTTGACCAGTGAACGGTGTTGCTGCTGCTGAGAAGAACCAGATTTCCTTCTTTGGTTATGGTTAACTCGGTTGAGTTTTTGCTGTTGATGGTGTTATTGATTGGATTGTTGCGGTTGGCAACCCAAACAATGGTTTTTTGTGGGATTTTTTTGAACCAGATTCCTAGGTAGAGGTTTGAGGAAGTACCTAGGCTGAAGAAACCTAACTCGAAGGTTCCTTCCTCAGAAACCAAGTTGTTTCCATAGGTAAGTGGCTGAAACTGAGTGATGGTGTTGGTTTCAGAGGAAACTTTCGATGAGAGGAAAAATACACTGGATATGAGGACAAGCGTGTAAGGTATGGGAATGGCCATTGTGTTAATTGCTGCACATGAAGGGACCAAAGTTGAGGGAACGAGTACTTATTACAGAATTTCTTTACTAATATGAAAAGGAAAATATCTTTTCATAGGTCCACCTCATGAATACTTGTATTAATAAAATACTATATTAAAATAATAATAATAATACTAGATATAAATAAGATGTTACGATAAAATAATAGTTTCCAGAGTTGTATACAGAACTCCCGTATGAAAATGGTACAGCCTCATGTTTGTTATCTTCACTGTGCATCAGTTGACCTACAAAATACATTATGTTATTTAAAAATGGTCCTGAACGGCGTTTGGAGCCGCCAGTGAAACATCACAATCAATAGTTATACTAGTTGAAATTAATTTGTCAATCCCTTCCTCTATATATTCACAATCAATAGTTATACATGTAGTTAAAATTAATTATCTAATTAGTTGTTAAAATATTGTTAACTAATTTTAATTTTATTATTAAATATATTATTATAAAAATTATTAATTGTCATGAAAAGATGTATACGAAAAAAATATTTGTATCAATATATTTTTTAACTAATGTTTTATTTTAATTTGAATTGAATTTGACATATAAAAAAAGATAGATTTGAGATAAAAGTGAATAAAAATTGAAATTAATTATATTAAAATAAAGATAGAGAGAAATGAAGGAAAATAGAAAAACATTTAGAAGTGATGTAATGAATATGATTGATAAAACTAACTTTTTAATTGATAAAAATGTAGTATTACAATTTTATTCTTGTAATTAAAATTAATTTAAAATGAATTAAATTCATATATATATATATATGAATGAAAATTCTAAACAAATGAAATCCTTGAATAATTTAAAATTTTAAATCAATTAAAGTCTTAATGATTTTTATATTTTTTATATTTTACATATATTTAGATATTCTTTGTGTTTTCATAATTTTCTCTCATTTTGCTAAAGTCTTAAATGGCACAGTTTGGACCTCTTATTTTTTAATCCATAATTTTCAAACCTTTTGTAACTTTATATCTTGTTTATATTAGAGTTCTATCTTCACACCACGACATAGTTATAGCAACATCATTAGGAGGTAGGTTTTCACTCATCCACCATATGAGTTTCATCGTCCGTATGCATCGTGAGACTCACCATTAACATAGTGAAACTCAATTTTGATTATCATGTGAGTAGAGACTCTATAGAGAGTGTTTACTGCTTCAATAGACAGTGTAGCAGAGAGCATCTAGTGAAGGAATAGCGTGACACACATTGAACCAGTGACGAAGCTCTCAATTGAGTTGTTTGGGTTTTGGAATTCCATAGAGAGTTGGGACTTTTGGTTCCAATGTTATTATGGAGTGTATAAGATTGTTGATTGTAGACAGTGTAGCAGAGAGCATCTAGTGAAAGAATAGCGTGACACACATTGAACTAGTGACGAAGCTGTCAATTGAGTGGTTTGGGTTTTGGAATTCCATAGAGTTGGGACTTTTGGTTCAAATGTTATTATGGAGTGTATAAGATTGTTGATTGTTGGTTTGATATGTGCAGGTCTAGTTTTAGAGTTTACGCTTTTAAGCTTTGGAGGATTATATTATGTAATATGTTTTCTACAGTTAGATGGTCTTTTTTAACACCTCTCAACCTGAGTTAGACGCTTTACCATGTGTTAAACAACCTCCCAGTCTCTGGGTTAAACAAGGCTACCAAATGTTAGACAATCTCTTAGGTTCTATGCTAGACAGCCCCTTGACCTTGTGTTAGACAATCTCTTAGACCTTGGGTTAGACTGTCTCTGATATTGGGTTAGACGGTCTTTTAATCTTTTCATGAGATAGTGCTTTTCTGTTTTGGGTCATGCTTTATTTTTCCTCATCGTTATATTCTCACTTCTCTCTCTACAATAGTTTAGTTTTTGCTAGATTAGTAAAAATCTTGTTTTTGTCTTTCTTCTTCCTTGTCTTCTCTTTCTCTCCTTTTCTCATCTTTATAGATTGAAGCGCATGCTAAGATGGGAAGTATTGTTTTGAAGAAAGCTAGGAATATTATGAGAAGGGGCACCTTTTCTACAGGGGTATCTTGTGAATAACGGATTATATGAATGTGGATAATTGATTATCTCAATTCAAATAGAACATAATTGATTATATGAAGGTGAATAATTGATTATGGTTTCAATATGAGGTCATTATAGATAATCGATCATGGTTTCTCCACACCAACAACTTCATGAGTGAAAAAGATAGAGGGCATTTTTGTATTCTCCTCATTGGTCAGTTGTTTTTATGCTCATTTCTTCGCACAATACAAAGGAACTCTGAAGCACCTCCTCCGCATTTTTGTGCCCTCAAATCCTCGCAATCATGTGGATCCAAAAGCGTGGTGCACTCGTTTTTCCAACTGGGTCACAGTACTTACCTGGATCCAAACATAGGTGCTTTGTTGAAAAAAATTGAATTAATATTAAACAAACATATACTTTGAGAATTTTTTAAAAACGAGTCAAGTAGCCTGTCTCCCACTACCTCCAATCCGTGGTAGAGCCCTACACTATTGATTCCAAACATTTGACAGGGGAAAAATACCAGTTGGAATACGAGAATCTCATTCTTGACATTTTATGCTTAACCCATGACTAAACCTTCAGTTGTGCTAGAGAAAATACTTCTACAACATCCACAACCCCTTCCTTAAATACAATTTTGTTTCTATGATTCCAGATCTCCGTCACAATAGTCATCCACATTCTTTTCCACACTCTATTAACATTATTCTTTTGGCCTATTAGAAAGAAGTTTTTGAAAAGGAAAGGAATAGACTCATGTCTAACGTGACACTCCCAACCCACCCCTCGCATGAATCCCACACTTGTTGTGCCACCTTACAGGTACTAAAGAGATGTTGAGTAGTTTTTATACCTTCTCGGCATAACGGAAACCAGACATTCCCCATTTGCATTCCCTTTTTAATCAAGTTAGCCCTTGTCAGTAATGAAAATGTTTTAGGCTGAGTTCAAGAAGGGGGTGAATTGAACTTTGAAAGATTTTTATTCAATTTAGACCATTGAAAATAGTTTTCGCAATTTGAAAAACTTTAATGAATCTTTGTGCTAAAGATATAAGGTGCAGTAAAGAAATGAACTGATTCAAACCACGAATGAACCAATTTGTTTTACAGGCAGATAGACATTTTCAAACAGCACACACAGCAGATTCACAATCACACACCAGATTCACAAAAATACTTTAAGCAGATCAAGTTCACACAGTTTCAAGAACAATATTACACTAAGAACTGAATCACATAAAATTACAGATTTGAATGATTATACCAGGAATTAATTCAATCTTTCAATTAAATTCAATGTGCAATGCAAGAACAATACAGAATTGAAAGAGAAGGGTCATGAACAGCAGAACACAGTCAATTATACTGGTTCACCCTTCCTCAAGGGCTACGTCTAGTCTCCTTTGTCCCTCAAGCAAAGAAAATTTCACTAACTTTAATCAATTGTTTACACACAAACAATTACACAATTCTTACTCCTCGTAAGAATCAAACTCCCACTAAAATGAGCACCTACTCCCCGTAGTCCCCATTCAAATCAGCAATCACACACAGGCTAAACCTATAGCCTACAAAAATACACAGTTTCACAAATTTGCAATCAATTTACATAACTCTTGATACAGAAAGGGATCAAGAATGGTAAAGAAAAGAAAAACTCCCTGATTGGCGCGGAGAAGAGGCCTTTGGACAGTGTTGAAGAACTCCACTAGCAGAGAATGGGTCAAACGTTCTTCAACAAAAAGCCTCAATTGATTTTTCTCAAGAACTTTCAATTTCACAAAAGTGTTTCTCACTGATTTTTCTGCTATAATGATTCTCTATTTTCGTATCTGTGTTATGACGCATGTTAGAAACCTCACTGTTTTTATAAAGAAAAGGCGCCAATTCAATTTTTCAAAAAACCGTTAATTCAGTTCTGCCAGGCATCGAATAACTCGATTTCATGAATACGGTAATCACTTTATTTATGCCCAGTGCAGTATTTAAAAACCAGTTTAATCCAAAACATGGCTAACTCTTTAGTTTAAAATTTTTAAACACTTTTAGACCTTTGTGCTGTTGGATTTCTCCCTGACTATGCATAGGTTCTTTGCCAATCAAGCCTAAACCCACTCACACCAGACCAAGACCTAAACCACACTCAATTGCTTGCTTGGTTTGTCTTGTTGAACTTGTCTTGTATGGCTTCGTCAAATCATTAGTCTTGTGAAAGTACTAGCAATCTCCCCCTATTTGATGAAGGCATTCCAGTGTGTGAGTGGTTTACAATCTACAGCTGCATAAAAGAAACTAGTAAAAGCAATAGTCTGTCATAGAGCTTGTAACACATAAAACCAGATCCTTTCATTCATAATTGCTGTCAAAGCATGATAATACATGAATTCTCAATTTCAGCACAGACCAGCAATACACATTACAACATTTGAAATGGTTGAGATAGAACTTAACTAAGATAGAACTAGTTTAGCAGCAGCAGCAAGAATAAATCCCGATCAAAATGGTAAACCTACACCTAGGTAAACCTATTCAAAACATCAGAAAACATTAAACCAGCAAAAGCAACACAGAAACAGAACAACCAGAACAACACAGGACACACACAGAACATTAGCAGGCCACACACACTACATTTCTCCCCCTATGGATTCATCAAATGGGAGAAAATGCCTATGATATGCATAATTTACTCAATTGGCTCATTCCAAGAAGCCATTGTGGCCAATTTATCCAACACAGCTTTGACCTGTTGCTCCAGATTCTCAAATCGAGTTATATTGATCTCTTGATTATTCTTCTACTCAGTAGAAATTGCGTCCAGCTTTTCCAAAATATATTGTGCAAACTTTGCAAAACTCTGGGTTCTTGTCAGTTTCCTCCGTAGTATCATCATCAATATCCATTAGCGCGTTGCCAGTAGCTCCATTAGTAGCTTCCCTTTAGCATTGTCTTCACCAGCATCAGCCCCAAGTGCTCCACTGTCAGCATTGTCTGGAGCATCAACAGTAGCATCAGTAGACTCTTCTGACTCCTCATCTTCCTCTGTTGGAAACCTCCATTGACCATTCACTTTTATCAGTCCCATTTTGTTGAAGTTGGTGGTATTCATCTAAAATGCCTGTTTTACCGGTTCAATCAACTCTTCTTCGTCAGGTACTTTGAAGTACTGGATGAACTTTGATATAAGTACCACATACGGGATTCTGTAATCCATTATTAGCCTCTTAGCCTTCTCCAACTGCATTCCAATCACAGATGGTCAGTTCACTTTTATCTGATTCATGATACAGTTCAGTAGGATCAGATTTTCCTCATGCAACACAGCATGATTGTGTCCCCGTGGAGTAAGAATCCACACGATAATCAATGCCAAAATCCTTGGATACACAGCGAGACCGCCAACCTGGAACCCTTTTCCAACAGCCTGTGGGTTTCTCAAACAGCTTCTGTAGAAGGTGACTTTGTTATATTCTTCAAGGCCTTCAATAGTTCCTTTTCCCAGCTTCAGTCCGTCACACTTGAGACCAGTTACTATCTCCCAGACTTCAGGAGTGATATCCATGATTACTCCTTTGACCCTTGACTCAAACTTGTCTCCCTTCACCTTCAGGTTGGTGAAGAAGACCTTCATCAGGTCTGGATATATCTTGCCTATCAGCCCAAGAAATTTCTCAAGCCCTTGAAATTCCAGCGACTCAGCAACATCCAGCAGCTCCTCTGATTTAAGCCAGTCCAGGCTCACATGCTTGGGAGTGTTGATCACTTTTCGGCTGACTGTGGTCAGGTGGGAGTTGATACTAGCCTCTGTTCCTTTGTCACGAACATTTGCAAACCATCCTTCAAGATGGTCCCGAGTGTCAATGTGCCTTCCAGCACTGGCAGTTTCTTTGGTTCGCTTCCTCGGATTGCTTGGGGAGGCCATGGAAGAACTTTTGTAAAGAAATGGGTTTAGAGCTTTGTGTTTTGAAGTATGCAAATGCAAAATGCTTATGCAAAATGCCTATGTGCAATGTAACATTTATAGGCAAACACAACCACAGACAATCGGCACAACCAAACGACACAAATTCAAAAACCTTTGAATTAAATCTTGTGTAATTTTGGATAAGTGATAGCGTACTTGATACGTCAATGAGACAAGATGGTTTCATTATGGAAATTTGCAGAAAATTAGTCGATTTAGCTGTTGTGCACAGATATTACCTTTTTGATTTCCAATAGGTGGCAATTTTGTGGCTCGATAAAGGCACTGGGCAGGATTTAGAATGACGGTTATGTATCTTCTGCTCATTACAATCTGCTCTGCAGATTTGATTCTTCAAATCCTTACTCATTTATTTTGATCAGGTCACGTGAGTTAATTGTACAAAAGACAAAACAACAATTACAAAATTTCCACAGTGAATTCTGTTACCGCAATAAATTGATTCCAAACACGTATAAACTGATTTGGGCGACAGTGAGCAGAAATGTTATGCAGTTCTAGCTTATGCAATGTTTGAGTGATCCAATATGCCTAATTCCGTTCTTAGGTAATTAAATTTGCCTTAGCGAGTGGTTTAGTGAAAAAGTCTGCTAGCTGTTTTTCAGATTCAATGAATTTAATTTCACATATACTATTACTCACTTGTTCTCTAATGAAATGATGCCTAATCTCTATATGCTTAGTTCGAAAATGATGCACTGGATTTTTAATGAGATTTATGGCACTAGTGTTATCATAGAATAGGGGTACCTTTGTGCCTTTAAGACCAAAGTAACTAAGTTGTTGTTTCAGCCAACAGATTTGAGCACAGCAACTCCCTGCTGCAATGTACTCGGCCTCAGCAATTGACAGAGCAACGCATGCTTGCTTCTTACTGTTCCATGAGATTAGACTTGCTCCAAGTAGATGGCATGTGCCACTTGTACTTTTTTTGTCCAATTTGCACCCAGCGAAGTCTGAATCCGAGTATCCTTTGAGATTAAGTGTTGCTTCATTTGGATACCACAAGCCAACATTTTTTGTCCCTTTGAGATACTTGAGAATCCTTTTAGCACATTGAAATGAGACTCCTTTGGATTTTCCTGGAATCTTGCACACATGCATACAACAAAGGTTATGTAAGGTCTACTTGCTGTGAGATAGAGCAACAATCCAACGATCCAATAATCCCCAGAACCCACAACAAAGAGTAGTTGAATGCCCCAAGATCCCTAAGTATTCAGATTTAGGATGATCTACTCAGAACCCTTGTCTTGCGGAAAAGAAAACGCAGCAAAGACCCTAAAGTATGGTAAAACACCACAAGGACGATCAGCCCTTGATAAGTTGCAAGTCTAATGAAGAACTCAAATTTTCAGAATCAAATTCGTATTTCAAATTCAAAGTTGTTGTTTACATGTGTTTTCTTACTTAAGTAGACCTTTGAGCTTCTAAAAAGCTAACTTAACTCTTCAATAGCCTAGAAGCCTCCAAATTTAATGCAGCAACAACTTTTTGGCACACTTATAGATGAGTAATTAATTACATCAAATGGGAAAACGAAAAACACAATTTACTAAGCATGCCTACTCTAATCCCTATGGAAAATTAATCAAAATACATCAAAATAAAAAATTTACAATTTGTCCACAAAATAATGAGTGACTCTTCAGATTTTAACCTAAGCCCAAAATAGCCCATTTACACTTAAATTAAATATGTGATGCATTTTCTATGGGCCCTTCTCTTCAAATGATTTGCTTTTAGCCCAAATCTCCTTCATTTAATTCCTTCATAAGCCCATATCAAATTAAGGAAGTGATTAGGCTTCAATTCAATCTTAGACTTTGTTTGCGCAGTCAAAATGTCTTGAATCAGCCCAATCAATGCCTCTTTCAGTTTTTGGGCCCTTGACCTGGTGATTGGTCCACTTGGAATTTGCAAAGCATCCTTTGAATTATTTATTTGTGCAGGTGCTTGAGGTTGGTTAAACTTCAGCTCTTGGTTCTCATTATCGCCTCTCTCGTCAAAAGGATTCGACCTCGAATCTTCGCCTGCATCATAAGGAGATAAATCAACAACATTAAAAGTATCACTAACACTATACTTACCTAGGAGGTCAATTTTGTAAGCATTGTCATTTATTCTTTGAA
>Ga0209700_110146_pt1 | contig 10091 bp, 2 predicted proteins | sample SiratroredBW_FD_187528 | JGI IMG/M metagenome (GOLD analysis project Ga0209700, IMG submission 187528) | Root nodule microbial communities of legume samples collected from California, USA - Siratro red BW (SPAdes) (version 2) | ecosystem: Host-associated > Plants > Roots > Nodule | place: USA...
ACAGCCTGAAAGTTTTTTGGGTAAGATTGTTGGAAGTTTCGTCCTAGCTAGAATGGAATCCAATGATCCTAGGCAAGCGAGGCCTTACCATCTCGTGAGAGTTTTAGGTAATAAATTTCATACATATATGATACTTTGTGCTCACTACGTCCATTGTTTCTATTTGTTACGTTACTTTATGTTTGTTCATGTGGCTTTAGTCTCTTACTTATATCTTATTTCTTACATGATTGGCCGTTTCTCTTGTTTAACTTCTAGGTGTTGAATTTGATGAAATGACAAATAGATTTCTCTTGCAAGTTTCCTTAATGTCTAAGGCCATTCCTATTTCAGAGCTCTCTGATGAAGATTTCACAGAGGTAAATGTCTTGCACTGAGCCTGTCATTATTTTCATGGAATGAACTATAAACATTTAATTGGAAAAACATCTTTCCAAATGTTTCTAATGCATAGTTGCAGTGGAAATTATTTAATTTTTTTACATTCCTCTCATCTCCTGGAATACATTACATACCAACTGTGTTATTTTGCTCACAGCAAGAATACGAGGATTTGAAGCAGAAAGTGAAAACCAGCTTGCTCCCAAAATTAACTGTTGTAAGTTATTTGATACATAAAGAACAAATGTTTTATCTTTCGAAGGATGACCATCGAAAAAATAGTTTAATTGGAACCATATTTGTACTACATATTCTTGTATCAGTTTTTGTATCTGTAGTTTATAGCCAGTCCCCGAATGTATCTTTTCATAGCATAGAAAATGGTAGTGTCTTTCCATTGAATATATTGCAAATCAGAATTATAACTACTTTGTTTTTATGGCAGACTGAGGTTCAAGAAAAGGCTGATAGTCTTCACGAGGCTATAACAAAACATGTATGCATCCCTGACTCTGCCATGCCAACATTTATCTTTGTTCCTCTTCTGCTTTCAAATCATATGATCAATAACTAATTTGCAATATGGTTTAGTATTTGATGAATTAACAGTTTAAAAAATGCCATATATTATTGTTCTTTGACAATGCTCAATCCATGATTATGTTCTTGACAGAGCATCGCGACTCGTCTAGTCCTCTTGCAAAATCAAATTGACCGTGCAAGTCTTAGAGGAAGAACTAGAGAATATCCTTTTATGTTTTACATTAATGATCATATGAGTTCATTCTAACATCACATATGGTAGTTTGTATTTCCTTAACTGCTTTTGTCATACAAAAATTGAATTACTTGAGGAAAGGGAAGTACTTGAACAACCATGGAAGCAAGAGCAACTCTTAAAGAGAGTGCCTTCAGTTCGTGCGGAGCTTCTTGATTCTGAAGATGATCAAGATAAAGAGACATAGGTCTAGTGATTTCTCACTTTTTTTTCTATGTTTTTGAGATAGACTCAGTTTCAGACTTTGCTTTTTGAGCTGCGGCTGCAATGGTTAGGGTTCTTCAGTGATGATGAAATTGTGACAAATTGAAATTGGGAGTAATGGAGAGAGAAAGAGAAAGGGGAGATCGGACGGTAGGAATGAAAGGGAAGAGATGAGATCGTAGGGTGAGGATGGATTGGCGAGGGACCATTAATGCTGACAAATGATAACACCAGACAACTCGAGAGGGAAATGTTTTGTATTCTTTTATTGTCATTATCATTTGGACCAAGAAATTTTTAATTTTTAAATCATTTAAATATATTAAATTTGAATTAATATCATTTTAAATTATTTTATTTTTAATATTTTAGAATAAGTGTTCAAATTTATTTATCGAATTTTAATAAAGTATTTTAATCATGCGCAGATTCAATTATCAATGCCTAAAATTATTTAAATGTGAAGCAATGTTGGTTAAAAAGAATTGTTAACATTTTTAAAAAATTAAAGCAAACTATCCACAAATAATAATATTAGTGTTGATAATAAAATAGTCACTATGTACATTGAAAAAATAATAAACATTGCCAAATGTTAATAAAAAATTATATTTCGTATCTAAAAAAAAGTGTTTTTATTCACACTGCAAAATCCTACTATCCTGAAAAACATTAAATAACACAAATATTATTGTGTAAGTACGTATAGTCAAACATTACTAATTTTTGCAAGCTTGATTTTAATTCTTTCTTTTTTTACTTAATTAAACAAATATATAACGTGTAATTTAAATATCTAGATATTTTAGGTTTGTCTGACAAATTAAGTCTAGTTGTTATTCAATGAGTCAAGTTTCATTAGGTAGAATCACATTGCAGAATAAACAAAAGAATTCTTTCTTGTGATCTTTATAACTCAAAATTATTTTTTTTTTCAAGTTACTTGACTCATAAATATTGTTTGTTCTTATGATTGTTTGTTCTTAAGTCGTCAAATAAATATAGTTAAATGTAGTGTTACTCAGTGATTCCTAAGTTGTCTACAGAAATTCACGCTCCATTGAACCCTAATTCCATTATTTAATTTTCTTATGCAAATTAAACATTCAATACACTCCACTAAGCATATCTCATATTAACTGAAACACTAAGCATGACAGTAAAAGCATTAAGTACAAAAATAAAATGATGAAGAGTTAAGCACAAAAATAAAATGAAGAGTTAAAAGACAAAGAGAGAAAAAACAACACAACAACAAACTCAACAACCGAAAATGAAACAGGAAACAAAAAAACAAAAAACCAAATATAGCAGACTAGTAACGGAAGTAAGAACAAAACCAAAATTTCAAAGAAGAACCCAGAAAAAAATTAAAAATCGCTGCTGTATGTTCCAAAGTCGCCCTTACCATATCCATTCAGCCCTTTTTGTCATGGGCGGCTAAACCTAGATCAGTTACCACCCACTAAACCTAATGGGCCCAAGTTTTCTAGTTTTGATCCAACAAAAAAAATGTGATGTGGATGGAACAGTGACCTAGTGGGTCCTCTTCAAATTAGCTAAAAAAATTGAATTAATTAAAAAAATAAGAGACAATTAAACACAAATCACTAATTAAAATAGATACATAAAGACAAGTAAATAAGAGAAAATAATAACAAGTAAATAGAGACAAATAAATAAGAAAATATCCAGGATCTAACACAGTTCTGATATCATCTTGCAATTGCAATGGTAATAGTATCAAGGGTTAAGAAAGGTTGGACAAGAATATGATAACTATGAAAAAAAAAGAATATAATAACATTTGAGTAAGGGTTTTTTTATTATTCTCTGATATTCTACAAATATTTTCTGATACTTCCTTATTTATCTTTGATATTCTACTTATTTATTTCTTTGATACTTTATTAATTATCTCTCTTATATTCTTACCAATATTCTCTTATATTCTATTGATTATCTCTGATATTTTATTAATTTGATTTGTTTTCATAATAATAATATTTTAAAATTTCTTACTATTCTTTTCTTAATAAACAACCATAACTGTCAATCTACACATTAATAAACTCATTCCATCAATTTCATCTTCAATAATTGAAAATACTTCTGACTTCCATCTTATCTTCTACTTCTACATTAAACAAGAAAAATATAAAAACGTTATTTCAAATTAATGAAATTAAATTTATTTTCATTAACTAACTGGACACACTTCTCAATGTTAAAAGATGCAATTAAAAAACACCTTCAAAAGTTATATCAATGATTTTTTTATTTAGAAAAAGACTTGTCCCCTCTCTCATTCTGCTGATAATTTATTTATTTAAAGTAAAGTGTAAGGTAAAGTTTGTTTACATGAATCTCTAAGTTACAAACAAACTTACATCTAGTAATTACTGTTAGTTATAACACCATTTATAGAATATAAAATTAAATAAATGAATCATTGAATTGAGTTTTTTTTTTTTACAAGTAATTATACAGTGTAGAATTTTGATCTTTGATTTACCTTCCTTAGTTTGCATTCATCATAACTCTTGAACTGTATATTATATTATGCAGACAGAATTATGCATTCTTCAGTGATTTATAGTGCACTAAGATTGATAATGACAATTTATACAAAATTTTAATTTGGGTCATAGGGTTGGTTGGGTTGTATATATTATAAAGAGCTCTCTAGGTAGGTAATTTACAACAACCTAGTTAGCTAGGTTTGATAATTGTTGTATGGTGGCTATTAACCATTATATGGATGCATATAACACACAAACATATTATAACCACCAAAACCATGAACATACTGTTGTTAGGGTTTAAAACATATGCTCATGCACACTTAATAAAAAATATGATGCTAAAGTTTTATTTATTATTTTAGTATTGGTTAAAAATATATTTATATTTTGTATCTATTGAAACTATGTATAAATTTTCACCAGTCGAATACTTCTTTTACTATAAGTGCTTTCTATTTCTGCCTAAAGAAATTATTCTCCAATAATTTGTTGTTTTTAAAAAGTGATTTTCTGTTGTTGTTTTTTTAAATTTTTATTTATATTTTAGCCATTATTATTTATATTAAATGTTAAATGAGTATGTCGTGATTTATATCTGGTTTTTTTAAAGGAAAGAAATAATTAAATGTATTGTAAATAATAATGTTTTTATTTACTAGTTCACATTTCAGAGGTGGCTTAAGGCCCAAACATATAAAGCAATTGCTTTAGGTCTCAGAAGCCTTAAAAAAAAATTAATATTAATATATTATTATAAAATAAAAAATATTTAATTTTAAAATTATACTTAAACATAATTTTTAGTTCAAAATTTAAAATATCTTGATTGATTTTAAGTTTACATAGGTACTATAAATATTCTTTAATGATTTTAAATTTATATTGGTACTATAAATATTATTTAATGAGTAATATTTTTGAAACTTTCTTATAATAAATTAATAGTAGTATTTTTTTCAAAAAGAAAATTGAAAAGTCAAGAAATCCTAAGTATTAAAATTTTATAATTTTCCATCTCTTTTTACTATTCCATCATATGGACATCATTTATTTATATGTCATCTCATTCTCTGACTCTTCCACTTATCTCATTCTTTTATCTAACTACTTCTTCACTTATCTCATTCCTTTCTCTGACTCTTGCATTTGTTCTTTTGTACTATTATTTTAATTTGAGTATTTGATTGTCATTAGGTCATTATCCAACAATATTTTTTAATAACTTTAAATTTATATTGGTACTATAAATATTATTTAATGACTAATATTTTTGAAACTTTGCGTATAATAAATTAATAGTAATTTTTGAAAAAGAAAATTGAATAGTCAAGGAATCCTAAGTATTAAAATTTTATAATTTTTTATCTCTTTCTACTATTTCCATCAGATGGTGGGTTATTTATATGTCCTCTCATTCTCTAACTTTTTCACTTGTCTCATTCCTTTATCTAACTTTACTTCTTCACTTATCTCATTCATTTCTCTGACTCTTCCATTCTAGTTCTTTCTTTCCAACTATTGTTTCATTTTGAGTGTTTGATTGTCATTAGGTTATTATTCAATCCCAAATTTGTTTTATCATTCTATATTGTGCATTATGTGTGTCTCTATTTAGAGACTTAGAGCAGTAGATTGATGAATTGGAGTTTGTGTTTGCATTTTCTCCCTTTGAGTGCATCAATATCAGGTAAAAAATAATATTACATTGATGAATTGATATCAAAACCATTTTACTTTTTTATTCATTGTTTAATTAATTTCAAAATAATTGTGCAGATTCATAAAAGGAGAGTTGAGACTTCAAGACGATAGATATTCGACAATCAGGTCTAATTCTTTTAACTTAGTCTCATTTTATATATTCAGTGTTATATATATTACAGTTTTTAATTTTATATATAAATATACAAATATAGCAGTTAGAATATATGAATTAGGTTTTTAAACTTAAAAAAAAAAGTTAAACTTTTTGTTAAATCACATAAAGGGCTATAGATTAATTTATAAATAAAAATTAAATTAGAAAATGCAGGTGATTGTTCTTTGAATGCCTAATTTGAAACATGGTAATTTGTGATATTTTGATGGCTTAAATTTACTTTCATAATTAAGTATCTTAAATGAGATTATAAATTAGAAAATGATAATCTAATTGACATTCTTAGTTATATAAAAAGAATTAATTATTTTCCAAATAGATATACAACATATAGAATAATCTTAACAATTCTATATCAAGTTACTTTAGCTAAAAGGATTTTTTTTTTTAAATTAAACTAATAAATGTCTCAATAAAAATTAAACTAATTAGTTTTATTGTCTATTAAAAAAGATATTATAAATAAAATTAATGATGATAATTTAATAGATAATTTTGCATTAAAAAAAATTAAAAAATAAAATTTAATTAAAAATATCATAATTTTATTAATTTGTTTCATGTCTCTTAAAATTTTGAGTCGCCACTGTAACGATTTTTTTACCTATATTGCTTATTCCACCCCCTCTCACCAAATCAAGATATGATATTCTTTACACTACAATGAAATAATTTTTACACTACCACGAAATAAGTATCATCATAGTTAAAATTAAAAAAAAAACATAATAAACTCTAAACCCTAAATAATCAATTATTGATAGTATAGATAAATTTTTAACAAATATTAAATAAATGATACAAAGAAATATATCTTAACTTCTCTAAAATATTTGCATGCAGAGTCCTGAGTCTTATTTAGTATGTCTATAATGTAATAAATATATTATATGTCATGACAATTTATATAAAATATTTACATGCAATAATAATGTATTTGTACAATTTAACTTGTATATTTTTAATATATTTGTACTATTTAACTTGTATATATTTATATTTTTTTTTATTTGTTGAAGAATACACATTCTTACTTAATTATGGATAAATCTATATTGTAATTAAGGTAAAACTCAATTTCTATTACTTTTATTGCATCAATTTTAAATATATATTTATGTATGGTTAATATTTATCTATATATTTAACTAAATATTTTTGTTTGTATTTTATTTTAGCATAAGCATTAAATGATTTTTAAAAAAAATTTAAATTTCACTCTTAAAGTATGGGAAATTAATATCAATATTGTGTTCAGTTATAAATTTTTAAATTTGAAAAAAATATTATAAGAGAAAAAAGGTATTAAAAAAAGAAAAATATTAAGTAGAGATATGAAATAAATAAAAGAAGAAGAAATAAGAGAGAGAAATTAAAAGAAAAAAAAAACAATTTTAAACCATCAACCTACTTTTATAGGTTTACATATCTCAATTTTTCCATAATTTTCTTATCAAAATCATATATTTACCACCATCTATTTTAAACTTGGTTAAAAATGATTAATTTCATATATTTTTTTATCAAATGCAATATAAAAAACATCCAAAATATATATAATTACAAATACATAATTACTTTCTGTACAAAATATTCAAAAGTAATACCATTGAAAATGACATATTTTTTTTTTTATAAATAAGTGTTTAATTTAATCCTTTAATGATATATTAATCTTTAAATATTTTGGCTTAAAAAACATATTGATATACAAAGTAATAAAATCTTTAGTTAAGGTTGTGATTTGAATGAAGGGCTGGGTGGTCTTCAATTGTGTTTTGTTCTCTTTTTTCGTATCTGTATTGGAAATTGGCTTGTTTCTAACTCTTTATAAATTAAAAAAAATAAAAGAAAATAAAAGTAAAATACTAATCAAACAGTTTAATTGTTTTTTTCTTATTTTTTAATTTTAATGTCAATAATTAAAATTATTATGGCATTCTTTATTACTTGACTATGTTTCAAAATTAGGAAAAATATTGGTAATAGTTAGAAGTAATTTTATATTAGACTTTACTTTTTACTGTTTGTAGTTTCTAAAGTAGCAAAGGAACAATATTTTATATCTCTAATCTCATGTAAGAATTTCAGTGTCTGCATTTTAATCTGTTAGTGTTATTTTTTGTACATTGAGTAATGAATTTGGTTGATAAAAATTAATATCTTTGTGAATGTTTATATAATTTTTTTTTGAAAAAAATAAGAAAATAATGTGTCTTTACTAGAGTATTTTATTTTGGTAAGAGTAACATGGTATTTTTAGTATAATTTTTATTTTCGACAATGAAATCTCATACTAAACATATCGCAAAGGTTTTTTAACTGTTTCATTTGTTTTTTTATCTCTATTTCTAAATTAAATTAATATTTTAAAAAACGTTTGTAGTAGGTAGAAGTAATTTTATATCATAGCATAAATGATTTATTGTAAATTTAAAAATTATTTTACATATTCAATAACACATATTTATTGAACTTTAACCTCTTCAACCTTAATAGACATCGGGAAAGTAAAAAAATAAAATCAATATGAAATCCGAATATTATATTTAATTATCTTCTTTAATCAAAAAGTTATCTTCTTTCAAGCTCATGCGCAAATAAATAGCAGTATCAACAGAGATAACCACACTCTAACATATTCTTTGATTCTCGGCACCTACAACAATGGCGAACATCAGAGAAAAAACTACAGTGTCTGAATCCACCGATGAGTGGTGTTTTGCGTGCAAAGACGGTGGAGAAATGGTCATCTGTGATGATCCGTAAGTCTTTCGTTTCTATCTTCTTTTCAGCAAGGCAGGTTGGTTTAGTTTTAGCTAATCGATGGGTGTTAATGAACATGCTTATTTATTATTTTTTTCAGGAAATGTGGGAAAGTCTATCACGCAGACTGTGTTGGAAAGGATGATGCCTTCTTTCAGACTGTAAACTCATGGTTTTGTGGTGAGTTTGTTAGATTTATTGTTAATGGATTATCTGCTTTCTGCATGCAACATATGTATTACTTACTTATATCCTAGCTTGATCCAGTGATAAAAGATACAAAAGTGGTTTTGCATGTATTGAAATCTGAATTTTTTTTCTGTATAATATGGGGAGGGGATAGATTCTACGCTTCGTACATTTTTTCTTTTTCACTGTAAGTGTTCTCTTTTGGGAAGCGATAAGTGTAGTGGGAGGTTTGAGCAGATAAAGTTGGAAATATTGATTTGTTTTTCTTGATGTTTTCAGGTAGACATTCTTGCTTTCAATGCAGTGAACCTTCAAAGTTCTATTGTCTTGTCTGTCCAATTGGTGTGTGCAGAAAATGCTTTGCTGCTTCTGAAGAATTTACTGTTCTTAGAGGGGTAAAAGGTTTATGCATAGACTGTTGGAAGCTAATGGAGATTGTAGAACAAAATTTAGACCATGACTATAACGGGGTAAGTGTGACAATGAAATTTTGAATAACTCTTAACAAGTTCACTTACTGCTCTTATTATAACTATATTTGGTCTCCTTTTTGTTGTCAGAACAGCAATAGTGGTTTAATCAGATTAGTAGTACTAGTTGTGGTCATATGGTACAAATATTGCTTATTCCTTTACTTGGTATGTTCTTAGTGACCTCTGAGATCTTGTTTGCTCATTGCAGAACAAAATAGCCTTGGATGACAGGGAAACATATGAATGTCTATTCAAGGAATATTGGGAAATCATTAAGGCAAAAGAAAGATTGAGTACTGAGGATGTTTTTTCTGCACAGCCAGATTTCGCAAGGTGGAAACCTTTTCAATATCATGAAAGAATTAGGAAAGGCGGAGAGGAAGAAGTGCAGAATGAGCTAAGAGAAGGACACACAAGTGATGATTTTTTGGCTGCACGCGTGGACTACAAAATGTTTAAACCTTTACAACCTCATCAAAAAAATAGCAAAGGTAAAGAAGTACAAAATGAGGTAAAAGAAGGATTGACTGGTGAAGATATTTTTGCTGCACAGACTGACTGCAAAAAGTTTAAAGGTTTTTTGCACCATAAAAAAATTAGTAAAGTAGTAGAAGAAGAAGAAAGTGAAGAAGAAGATGAAGAAGAAGAGAGTGAAGAGGAAGAGAATGATTTGATGTCAGCTCTCCTGCCAGTGAAACGGAAAAGGAGCAATTTAGAAGAGTTTGTGGGATGGGGATCAAAACCTCTCATGAGCTTCCTTGCATCCATCGGGAAACATGAAACTGAACCCTTAACCAGATGGGCTGTCAATTCTCTCATACAAGAATACATCAACAAGAAAAGTCTTGACCACCCTAGATACAAGGGCAAGTTCCTCCCTGATGAACGGTTGTTTC
>Ga0209700_110149_pt1 | contig 10086 bp, 9 predicted proteins | sample SiratroredBW_FD_187528 | JGI IMG/M metagenome (GOLD analysis project Ga0209700, IMG submission 187528) | Root nodule microbial communities of legume samples collected from California, USA - Siratro red BW (SPAdes) (version 2) | ecosystem: Host-associated > Plants > Roots > Nodule | place: USA...
TAAATATATATATATATATATATATATATATATATATATATATTAAATCACGCAGATTTTAGCTTCTAAGAAATAAAATTCAATAGTGAAGGAATCCTTTAAAATAAGAAAACTACCTCTAATTGTAAAACTAGATTTAATAATGAGAAAAATAAATCAACTAATGCATTACCTTATTAATAATCTAAACGTACATTAAATTCTTAAATTATTAAGAGTTCTATATGTATATTATATTATATTATATTTACAAGTTTTTATACTGTCCAGGATTCTATGACTTCTGAAGTACTGATACCATATATAGTTTATTGTATTCTCATCTATAAAACTCATTATTACTTGATAGGTATAAAAGAAGTATGATTAGAATGAGAATAAGTCGTTGGAAAGAGAAGGCGTAAGCTAAAATTAGACTAGAAATTTGTAGATTTAAAAATGACCTCAGATGTCATTTCTTCTGAGAGAGGTCAACCAAATCCAACTTTGAAAATGAACTGCATTAATACGTTCATCTGGTTTTTGAGTATCCAGTCTAGGGAAAAAGTTAGCCCCGACCAAAAGATCACACACATTATATCAGCATCCTGCAACCTCAATGTACTGATATATCAGATAGAATTACAGATAGAATTACCATGTACTGATTACTTTTGGGCTTATCTTTTCTGTAACTACTTACTCTCCTCCTAGGTTCGGATCTGTTAGCCACTCATTAATTTCATTTTCTCTAAAAAATAATGATTATTTGCCTACTAAATTTCATACTTTTTCAATTTGAGAAAAATTTCCGATATTTTTTATATCATAGTTTCTTTTATATTTTCCTCTCCTCTTATCTCTCTTAATGTAAAAATAAAAAATAAAAATTGATAAACAAAATAGTAGTTCAAAAGATAATAACTCCTTATTACTCCAGAGCAGCCTAAAGTGTCCTTTGGCATGGCATAAGAAAACATCCCTATAAGAGACCCAACAAAGGATCCTTCAAATTCTGCACCTTCACTCACAGATCCCACAACCCAAACCTTATCCAGCTGTAATCTGTATCCAACCTATGTCAGGAAAACTAGCCATCATCATTGAAGAGAATACACTTATCTACTTCCCCCATGGCCCATTACTTAATTTTACCCCCAAATTATTATCTAATAGTAGTAACTAGATAGGAAAATACAAACCCTCATCATTAGACTCAACTCTTCTACCTAGTAGTATACCTACTAACCCTTATCTTCAATCTTCCTATACCTCAACTTTCTCACCAGTGCCTAACTACAAAGTAGGAACCACTCACTCTCATCCTTAATCACAATTCATAAGCCTATCTCTCAACTCAACCCACACTTTTTGGCATCACTTTGATGCAGAAAAAGCCATGCGTAGCGTCAGCAAACCTATTATCGCATGGCACCATCAACTACCCCAACACAGAAACTACACTATTGTTAATATTTTATGCCTCAAAACCCATCAAATTATGGAACTAGGATGCATACATACATACAAGATTAACTTATATTTCATACCATGAAAATCACACATAACATAACATGACATTGATTGACATGGATAATAACAACATACATGGAAACATACCTTCTCTGCAGTGAAGACGTTGTTCAGTTTCTTCTTTTTCTTCTTCCTTTTGTTTATCTTCTTACTCTCACCGTTCGGAGACAAAAGGCTGCGTTTTTCCACCTTCTTTTTCTTCTTCATAATAAGTTTCTTCACCTTTTTCTTTTTTCTTACGTTGTTGTTCGTACACTTCTTACTCTTCATTCTCACACCTGAGAATCCGTATTTCTCTAATTCTTCACCCAACTCTTCGCCTTCATCGTCTTTCTTTCCCTCCGCCGCGAGTTCTCCGACGATTGGCAGCGCCACAGTGAGAATATCAGCGATAGACCGCTTCTTCGGCGCTTTCGGCTTCGGATTATCCAAACTCAGTTTCCGGCACCGTTCCTCCCTTATAGCCGTCACGACACAACCGTTGAGGTCCGCGTTCGCCTCCGTCACCGTCGCGGAGTTGAAAACCCTACAAACAGGACGCAGCATCTCCGATTTCTCCTCCCCCGGGGAATTCGCGTTCGCTCCGACGGATTTCACCGATTCGAAGGAAATTCCGTTGGATCTCAGCGCCTCGAGCCGCTCCGAGAGCCACCGGAGCTTCGTGACAGCGCTCGAAACCTCGCCGGAGTCCAACGGCAAGAGCTTCAACACCGTCTCGATCTCCGGCTCCCGCTTCTCCTCCTCCACGTCCTCCTTCAGCTCAAAAATCTCCGCGATGGATCGCTTCTTCGGCGCGTTCAACTTCATCCGCCGCATCCGCTGCCGCTCCTCCCTCACCTTCCGCACAAGGCAACCGTCGATGTGCGCGTTCACCGCCGTCAGCGTCGCCGCGTTGAAATCTCCACACACCGGACAAACCATCTCGATCTTCTCCTGTTCCTCCTCCACTTCCTCCTCCTCCACAGCACATCTATCAAACTTATCCACTTTCTCCGATTCACTCTCATCAGAAGCCGTCTCACTCATCCGATTCTCCCTTCCCTGGTCTCCACCATCTCCTTCGAGCTTAGATCTCAGTCCCGCAAACTCATCCGCCCAACCACTGACCTTGGGAACAGTCATTGGCGGAAGCCAGGACTCAGCCTCCCAACGGCTGACTCCATCGGCGGCAAATGGCCAGCATTTGAAAACGTCAACAGTCCTCATCTTTGAAGTGTAGTCCCTGCCACAGCGAATCATAACAACCCCAGAAAGAAAGAGACACAGTTAGTTACAGTCACAGTCATAACAGTGAAAACACACCAAACAAACAAAACTCAACAAACCAAAACCATAAAATTGTATTAACAAATCCCTATATATATAAATGTGTGCCTTATGGAGAAGCCATGGAATGCAAGCGCCATGATCTCTGTCACCAAGATGGTAAATAGAAAGAATATAGAGAGATATGAGAGAGTGTGTGAGAGAGAGGAAAGTGATAGTATTATGTGATTTTTTTCCCGCTCAAGGAAGAGAAGAGGATGATTTTTGTGTAGCTTTTTGTATTTAATTAATGAGTGAAAAGGACGTGAGACAGGGGGAAGTGTGACCCCAACTCTCAAAAAGCCACTCACCCTACACACACATCTATCATCAACCCAGGAAATAACTTCCACACATTATATATTCTTTTCTTTTTATCATCATATTGCCATTTGCTTTATCTATCAAAAGGTAAAGTCATGTTTACTTCACATCTTCAACCTTTTTTAATCTCTATCATTTACTGCTATGTTAATCCTAATCAGTCAAAAACTTTGTAGGTCTTAGTAGTTCTTACATTTCTTTTGCAAATTAGAACAAAATTGGTAAGTGCACAAAAAAATCTAAATCAAATTTGAAGAGAATGGTAAAGTTAAATTACAGTGTTACTGTTTTTAAGGTAAATGTGTGATCGTTAACAATGAAGTTGTATTTAAATTTCAACCATAAGGTCGGTCCAACCACATAAAACACAAATGGAGATACACTGCAATAATAATACAAGAGGGAATCCAAATTCAATCACCTACATGGGCAGGTCAGATTTTTCCCAAAATAATCTAAACCAAGGATTTGATTAATTTAAAAAATCAAACACAATAGCATCTCTTTATTTTAATATATTATTATTTTTTTTAAAAATCTAACATGAACTTTTTTGAAATAATTAATTTAAAAATATACTTAACTTTAATAAAGATAGGAATTTCTTTTCAAAGTTAAAAAGAAAAAACTAGTTTCTTTTTAAAATAATCGATTTAGATACAAACATAAAAAGAATGAGCTTATATTTTTTTAAAAATCAATCATCTAAAAAAAGGCAATTATATTATTGGTTGGAACTACTTATTGTGCTTTATATTATTATTTTATTCTTATGATAGAAAAGTGTAGCTAAGGTCTAACTATTAGGTTGAATTTAATTTTATTTAATTAGATTAATTATATTACATTGGATGATGCTTTAATTTATATATATATATATATATATATATATATATATATATATATATATATATATATTAAATTTTGAATCATTAAGTTTTCAAAAGAAAATTAAACAAATTAATATTATAATTATAAACTAGTTGAAATAGATTAAAATTTATAGACTAAAAAGTTCATAAAATTAGTTATTTTTTAAACATTTATAAGGGACCAAACTTAGTTATAAGCTAGTAAAATAAGATACTGACTAGTTTATTAGTTTTAAAATAATACTTCTACATCACAACATAATAAAATAAATTATTATATAAGATCACAAAAATTCTCAGTTATATCTTAATAATTTTAAAATAATTTGTTATGCTTAATATTTTTTTTAGAAGATTCCTATTAATATATTCAATTAAAAATTAATATTTAATTCATTAAAAACATATTAAAAATTCATTATATTTTTTTTTATGTTAAGATGGTTCATATCACTTATTTTATAACAATCAAATGCACAAATTTTTTTTTGTTTATTTCTATTTAATGTCTTAATACATGTGATCTATATTAATGAAAAAGGTAGAACATCTTACCATTACTATATGTGCTTAATACTTTAACTCTTGGGTTACACTACCATCCCAAACATCTCTCACTCACTTATAATAGGTCAAGATACCACACAAGGTATCCACACAAGTACAATATAGATATCCACATGCAATATACTTATCAAAACTACATAAATAGTCTATAAGGCCATTTATTAGAACTTAGATGGTCTAGACGTGGTTAGACTGTCAAGAGTCTCAACAATCTCTTTTTTTATGATGACAAAAATGTTTATAAACAAATCATCATACAAAGTATTAGAGACTAAACACTTAGTAATGTGTACAAAATAAAACAAGTCAACAATCAAATTGATAGTATCTTAAAAAGATAAATAAAGACAATAAAAATTATTTTAAAAACATGAATCATAGAAGAAAACCAAAAACTTATTTTCTCACCTTTTTTGACATTAGCAAAAAGACATCTCAGAAAAAAAAAAACGTTGTGGCTATGGATGTGGTTGATGTGAGTTCAAAGTATTCCTCAATTGGTTCAACAACTCAGCAAATGAGCTTTGTATCTGGGCAACAAAAGATACAATAACTTACTCTATATGTTGGTTCTACCTTTTCTCCATTTACCTTATATGCTTATTAGTAACTTATTTTTTACTTTGCAACACGTCTTTGATATATGTATCGTGTTGATCGAGGCAACTGGTCTATATTCAAATATTGCACATGATAGATGAGGTCCAGGAGCTTCAACCTCATGTCTAGATCTAAAACACTTGTCTTCTTCAATAGTATGTTCCTAAATATGTGCTTCAACATGCTATTTAACAACTTTTTCAACCTCTAACCTTAGCTCAAGTTCATCAGCAAGCCTCGTTGCATGATTCCTTCTTGCATCTGTATGTCAATCCAAGAATTTGATCACATTCTCCTTGAGAAAATCCTGACTGAGACATCTTTATACAATGGTGTCTTTTGCATTTTCATCTAGAAAATACTTGATGTTAACAAAAGATAACTAGGTAAGGTCATAGTGACCAACAACCCCTATATGCACATGATGAACTACCTGCCAAAAAGCAAGTCAAGTTCTTGAAAAAATAAAGTGGTTGGATCATCTAGTAAGAACTTCTCCAAAGATCTAATAAAGATGAGGCAATCTTCAAAGCATTTACCTTTCTGGATATAACAAAACTTTGTTGTTATAAGTATGAGACAATGAAGTTGAATAAGAATCCCTTGCCAATTTCTCTGTTCAAATTGTTCTTACTTCTTCTTCATCAAGAATTCGAGAAAATATTTTCTTCTCATGAAACACATAGCTTTAGTCTCTTAGAACAATGTTGGAGGAAACTTTAGCTTGAGAAGGACGATAAGCAATGGCTTTAAAGTATAGAAGTTTTAGAGTTGTAAACTTTATAGCCTTAGGCATTTAAGAATATTCAAGAAAAATTCCTTTATGAGTTTCAAAGTCAAACTTTCCCAAACTATATTTAACATTGAGTATAAATCATTAGATTCCAAAAGGATTAAAATATGATACATTGGGCTTTTTTATTTCTTCGCAATTCATAAGGAGTCTTTTTCAGCTAGGATTTAATGTAAATTCTATTATGTAAATAACAAGTTGCATTAGTTACTTCTGCCCAAAAGTATTTAGGAGTGGAGTTAAGATTTAACATTGTTAGAGCCATTTCTTGCAAAAACACTATTCTTTCTCTTAATAACACCATTTTGTTATGTTGTTCTGGGAGTAGAAAAAAATATGGTTTATACCATAGTTGTCACAAAAGATTTTGAAAGTTATCATTTTTTAATTCACCCTCATGGTCACTTTTGATAGCAACAATTGATAAGCCCTTTTGTTTAAACATGTTTTAAGAAGTTACAAAAGAATCTAAAAGCCTCGTCCTTAGGGTTTACTAGATCATAACTTTTACCACTAATAAACTCAATTCTAGTTAGTCGAAAAGAGTCCAAGTGTATAAGCTCAAGAGGTCTTTGAGTGTAAATATCATTTTTTTTTCTTTTAAAAGAACTTTGTACTTGTTTACCTTTTATGCATGACTCACATAGAAAATTGTCTTTGAATGACATGATTACCAATCCTCTTACCATATTTTATTTTTTTAGCTTTGAGATTAATCTCAAACTAGCATGTCCACACTTTTTGATGGAAATCCATCCAGCCTCAACATCCACAGAATAAAAAAGTCAAAAACTTAGAGCCTTGACTAGGAGTCTACAAGCATATTGGACCTCTAACCATCTTTTTTTGACCCAATATGATCTTTGAAGAGGTTAACTCCAAAAGATATAAAATATAGAAAAAATACTTCTAATCCACTAAATCAACAACTAGAGTTATGGTCAAGAGATCATAAGAAGATTGGGCCTCATTTGAATTTAAGGGATAAGTCTCATCATCATGGGCAAAACTTTAGTTTGTATTTTTTTTTGTATAGAATAGATTAAACAAAAAAAATTAAAAATAAAGTTTAGAGAAAGAAGAGAGAAGAAGAAAAAAGAAAGAAAGGAAAAATCTTTGTTTTGGTATAACCAAGACATTAAAAAAAATAAAAACTCTTCTTTGTTGAATAATTCTTGTGTAGAGTTGCTTCAAGAAAACTTGTAATTCCAAGATATGTGGAAACCATATAAGGAAGAAAACCATAAAAATAAATAAAAAATGAAACTGCTCTTAGAGCCATGTATCTTTGTCTTTCTTTTGATAAGTGATACATTGACATTAGGAGTCAACTTCTTTTTAATTATATATTTGAGAAAAATTTTCCTTTTTAATATATTTGTATATATACCACTTATTTTGTTGTTTGATATTTTTCACATAATGGTGTTTGACTTTGGAGGGAATCATCAGAAATAAATGCCAATTTATGTTGCTATCATTGACAACATTGTAGAGTTGAGGACAAATCTTTCTTAAGAGTGAGAGGATGATGGAAAACCATCCAGACTCAACACCCACAGAATAAAGAGGTTGAAGACCTAGACCCTTGACCAAGAACTTATAAGTAGATTGGGCCTGATTGCACCTCCTACCATCCTTTTTGGACCCAAGATAATCTTTGAAGAGGTCAACTCTAGAGGATATAAAACATAGACCAAAAGACCTCTAATCCACAAAATCGACAACTAGAGTCATGGTCAAGAGATTATAGGAACACTGACCTCAGCTGACTTCAGTAGGGTAAGTCTTATCATCATGGGCCAAACTTTAGTTTGTATTTTTGTATAGAGTAAAATAGAATTTTTTAGGCCATGTATTGGGCCAAGTAGTATAGAATAATTAGGCCTTGTATTTGGGCCTCGTAGAGTAGAATTTTTTGGCTTTTATTTGGCCCTTGAGTATAACAGGGTTAGGTTAGGGTTAAAGAAGCCTATCTAGGGTTTCAATTGGGCTCTTTCAAGCCCAAAGGAAACCGTGGACCATGCTTTGATGTGAGAGAGGCATTATGTGACCTTCACAATATAGGCATGACCAAATATGGAAAGCATGAGTGTACATGTGTTACACTCTCGTTTTATCCGCCATTTGTGTTAAACTTTTTTTTAATTCAATTTAAATTCAAAATTTTCCACCCTAAGCTCTCGATTTAAAGGCTCATGTTAGGCTAGGTTCTTGTATTTTTAACTTTCAATGAGTATTGAGATGTCATTGAAACGAAAGAACAACAATGATGTATTTGAAGTCAAAACAAAATGATAATGAATTACTATAGCTTTTTAGTATCTTAGACAATAAGTTATTTTTATGTTTCCTTGTTTATCAAAGATTTAACTTTGACATATATAACATCTCATATTTTTCATATAATAGTAACTATATCGTACAAAAATTATATAATAAACCTGAATAAAAAAATATTTATACATTCATTGTATATGTCAAAATATATTTTTCCACATAAGATTTAATAAAAATGTCTTCGTAAAATTATAAATAAAATAAAATAAAGTAAAATAAAGTTTCTCCATCAATTCAGTTGGGAGTGACACCACCTATCAAATAATATGCTCATGTGTAATACACGATCATCGTAGATTTAAAAACAAAACAAACACCACAAAAAAAGAAGAGTAAGCTAGAGATTTTTAGAAAAATATACTTTCATAAATTATATTTCTATCTCAACCAAACAACAATAAATCAAACTTTCATAATTCATTTCATATCATACATATACTGACTCACATACAAAGACACTAGACTCTATACTTTCGAAAGACTCTTGCATTGAGTACACTCAGAGGTTTATACTTGTCATATACCATCCATCTGTTTTAATCGGACTCATATTTCAAACCTCAGATACAGTCTGTCCTAATCAATTCCTTTTTAAAACCTCGAGTATAATTCCCATATACACAGGGTTAATCCATATGTCTTATTCTGATAAGCTCATATTTCAAATCTCGGACATGGCCATATGAGCCTCTTTCGACTCTTCACTAACTGGTAATCTTCATCTATATGAACCCAATGTACTAGTAGAGTCAGGATACCTCTGTAGATAGATCGAATCCTCAAATAATGCACATCCTAATCATCTTAACATGGGTATCTTCTTTCCTGGAGATACTATGTCTCGATCACACACCACATCATTACAAACATTGATACTACACATCATACCATACATAAACATTCATTTAATTTAATTCAAATTCATCCAATTCATATTTAATAAAATAAATAATAAAATAAATAATTATAGTTTCTATTAAAAACATTTAAATTAGCTTCCCTTACCTCTATAGAGTAGAGATATTCAAAGGAATTTCAAAAACCTAAAATCACGATGTTCAAAAATCTTATAAGACACTTTTACTCTACTTAACGTCAGAAATCTAGGGGTGACCTCTGATATTCAGTTTGATAAATAAAGAAGGTGAAATTTTAGAGAGAAGGCAAAGAAAAGAGAAAGAACAACTTTTTAGAGAGAAAGAGTTTGTAGTTTTTATAAACAAAATATCTTCTTAGGGATAATTGATGTGGAGGATCTTAAATAGTCTCAAATCAATAAATAATTGTAAAATAGAGTTTATTTTGATTGTAAATTTTAGAAAATAGAATTTTAGTTTCATTTTATTTCATTTATTGAATAATTGTAAATAATAATTTTGTATTTGTTCCTATTAAGCCCAACAAGCTAAGAGGTGGAACATTGGAGGCTTAATAAGTAATGAGTAAATTCAAGTCATTCAAGCCTGAATGCGCTTTACTAAAATCTCAGCCAAGGAAGTCAAATCCAAAAAAAAAAGAAATTAAGAAAAAGCATGCCAACTGTGAATGAAGCATGAAAAATGTTATTTAAACATGTAAATTATGAGAACCATGAAGCAATCTAACTCATTGATCAAGACCTAAATTTGAATTTAAAAAAAAAAAACTCTCTCTTTATTTGTTTAAAATTCTCATGCAAGGACTTTACATATTTTACATGTGAATTTGAATATATATTAAAGAATTGTGAGATGTTTTTTTTCTTTTTTTCTTGAAAGAGAGAGAGGAAGAGAG
>Ga0209700_110150_pt1 | contig 10083 bp, 9 predicted proteins | sample SiratroredBW_FD_187528 | JGI IMG/M metagenome (GOLD analysis project Ga0209700, IMG submission 187528) | Root nodule microbial communities of legume samples collected from California, USA - Siratro red BW (SPAdes) (version 2) | ecosystem: Host-associated > Plants > Roots > Nodule | place: USA...
AAAAAAAAAAAAAAAATCAAGCACTAATATTTTCGTTTCTTGAACAAAATTAACAGGGCTAATGGTGATAACGATATCACTATTGACATACTCTACTCCGGGATTTGCCACACGGACCTCCACATGCTGAAGAACGACTTTGGAATGTCTATCTATCCAATGGTTCCTGGGTATTATTTTATTCGACATTTTTTCTCCTTTTAATCCTTAAAATCTGTGATATTTTGTTTAGTTCCTTGTACTTATATTGGAAGAATTCCTCATAAAATATTTGTCTTACCATGTTGTATAAAGTATATATAGTGAAATTAGAAAGAGCTCAATTTTACTATATGGGCTTGATATTTTCATGTCACGTTTAAATTTGCTATTGATTTGAAAATTCGTTGTTTTAGGCATGAGCTTGTGGGCAAAGTGACAAAGGTGGGTAGCAAAGTGACAAAATTCAGTGTTGGGGACATAGCTGGTGTGGGTGGCTCTGTGGGTTCGTGTGGCTCGTGTTCGGACTGCAGCGAGGGCTTCTATGTATATTGTCCAAAAATGATTTTAACCTACAGTGCAATCTACCATGATGGAACAACAACCCAAGGTGGATACTCTAACAATCTAGTGGTTGATCAGAACTTTGCGGTGCTAATCCCAAAGTCCATGCCACTGGCTAGTACAGCCCCCTTGTTGTGTGCTGGAATCACTGTTTACAGCCCATTGAAGTATCACGGGCTTACTAAGCCCGGGTTGCACTTGGGCGTGGTGGGCCTGGGAGGCCTAGGTCACGTGGCTGTCAAGTTTGCTAAGGCTTTTGATTTGCATGTCACTGTGATAAGCACATCTCCCAGCAAGAAGAAGGAAGCATTGGAGAGGCTTGGTGCAGATGCATTCTTGGTTAGTCGAGACCAACAACAGTTGCAGGTAATTAACTCACACACCAATTGCTTCAATATTCTACTAATAATGCATGCATGCATGCATGCATGAGATGATCAAAAAGCTGACTAGTGAGTTTCTGTGGTGGGTTATTAGGATGCCGTTGGCACAATGGATGCTATTATTGACACAGTTTCAGCTAATCACTCCATCCAAACGCTGATTAGTTTATTGAAAACAAGTGGAAAGTTGATTTTGGTGGGTGGACCAGCCAACCCTCTTGAGGTTTTAGCTATGCCTTTGCTTTTGGGTAAGTCTCCCGCTAGTTGAATATTATTGTTTAATATATATTATGTAGGGGGAAACGAGTAACACTGAAAATGTCATGAATTATAGGGAGAAAGATGATTGCTGGTAGTGCAGGAGGTGGGAGAGAAGAGATTCAAGAGATGATTAATTTTGCAGCAAAGCACCATATTACAGCAGATGTGGAAGTCATTCCAATGGATTACGTCAACACTGCCTTGGAGAGACTAGAAAAGAATGATGTTAAATATCGCTTTGTTATTGATGTGGCAAACACGATTTAAGCTGCATGTCCTAAAAACCAGGGATGAAGCACGCCATATGGCACGATGCTTAATCCTGTTGTAATTTTAATTTGGTTATTGTGTCAACTATGATTAAATGATGTATTTTCTAATCTCTGTTATTATGAGTTTATATGTCTGGTCTAAAATTCTAGAGAAATGAATGATATTTTATAAACATAGTTCAAAGTTTGAACTGGTCAGTCAAACTTCTTTAATGATCTAGTTACATCATACTACTTAATACATAATCCAAAAGTATTTAATAGTTGTAATCTTTTAATTGAAAAAAAAAAGTGTAATGTCTTCTCTTTACTCATAAATCATTTTTTTATTAACAAATTATCTCTTACTCATTCTCAAATGGCATGTAAGATACAGTTTTTCTAATCCTACTAAGAAGGGATACGTCGTCAACACTTAAGATTCATACAAACCTCCAAGAATTATCTTTACTAATAATGTATCTATATTCCTTTTGAACAAGTCAATCCTCAATTTCTCTAGTTTATACGCAATTTATTACTGTTAAATATATTGGCTACACTGTATATTACTACTACAATAAAATTCTACGAATTAAATTAATTTTAATATATTTTGAATTAAAAGTTTCAAATATTTTACTTTTTTACATTTTAATAATAATAAATAATCTTTTTATTAACTAGACTAATCCTTCCTTAAAACCATTTAAATTTATATTTTTTCTCGTATCACAACTATAAATATCACTATCATATATGAGATTGCTTGCACTTTCTTGTATTGATATATTAAAGAATTTCTTCGGCCATCAACCTAATCAAAATAGAAGCACTACCGAGATTGATAAAGAAATGACAAGGGACTAGTTTGTATTTGTATTGGGTTTGTAGAAAATCATTTAAACATTTTAAAATTTGATAGTCCAATTTGTGGATGATCCAAAAGTATAAGGGTGAAAGTTGTACTTTGAATTGTTTTCTTCGCTATAGAAGAAAAAGAAGTAACTCATCTCATTGAAAACATAGTTGATAATGAACTTTTTGTTGCAATCTGAGGGATATTGTCAATGCTCATGGAAGACTTGTTGAAAAACGGTAGGCTGAAAGCTAATTATAACAATTTTTTGGCTTATCTTTGACGAAAATGTCAATAGTGGGGAGAATTTAAAAGCTTGAATTTATTGTGCTTGAATTTAATGTGTTTCCGATTATCTGGAATGTATATTTTACAACTTTTTGTGGAGAAAATCATTTGCAATGTTGACATAATCAATAGAATGACATCATGGGCTTTACAGTGTAGTCCGCAACAAAGTCGATCATCTATTGCTTTCCTTCATCTACCTCCAGGGCAACTACTTATCAGGTCGCATGATAATTAATTGTGAGTTTTTATTCTTTTAAAACACAAATTAAAATTTATTAATTTGTGTATGTCTATTCTTTATTTGAAAACAAATTGTTTATATAAATAATTATTCTTTATCAATTATATAAAACTTATGTGTTAATTGTAATGGCTCTTTTAATTAATTAAAAGAAAAGTGAAAATTGCTTATAAACTTCTATCGCTTTTGTATTGTTCAAATACACGAATATTTTTTAAGCCTCTATCAAACCTTAACATCATACAAATAAAAATTTCTCAACTACAACTATTTTCCATTTGAAATGAACATATTTAGTCAAATATGTTTACGAAATTAATTCATAACTTAATATAATTATAAATCATACACCCAATAAAATACCTTAATATCCTTAAATTAAATTAAAAGTAATATTGTCATAGATGATCATTAATATATACAGAATCATAATGAAACTATACTTAATACACAAGTATTTAATAATTATTAAATATTAAAAAATATGGTCGTTATTTTTACTCTTTTATGTATCAAAAAGATTTTTTAATTATATCTGCTTATGACTTTTTCACTAATTTTTCTCTCATGGTGCTTTCTTCTTTTAAGATTTTTCTCTTGAAGTACATATCATTATAAATAGAATAGAAAGACTCTTATTTATCAATCTCTTAAACAAAAAAATCACATATTATGTAATGATTGAATGGTGTGAAAGAGATATTTGAAGATTATAATGAATAATAACTATGACACATTTAAAAGTGTCATGTCAAAAGAACTAAATACTGAAGCAGACAAATACTTAACCTTCTCAATCAAAGGATAATTCTAAATAAAGGTTATTTACAAATTTATTGAACTAAATTACATAATATTATTGAAGATGTCTTCTTCAAACAAAACATCATGAATTCATCAACCCTCAATATCATTAACTTAAACATATCTCTTTCAATTTTTGAGTATAATATAGTTTGGATTTTGAATGCCTTAAATCCTACAATTTTCAAGGACTTATGTAACGTAAATTTCTTCATTTTTAAGTGAATGTCAAACATTCTCAACTAACTGTAGGAATGTTCGATATGTTCTAGGGTTATCGAATTGACTATGTGATTTGTTCTGCCCTTGAGGTCAATACTTCATATACACCATAAGGCTTATCACCAATAAAAAATTTTAAGATATTCTTCTTTTATTAACCCAATTTCATCATCACTCAATCATACTCATTATTATCACAAATCAATTATCAATTTTATTATCCTCATAATAGATACAAGTCTTCAATTCGATACTTGACCTAATACATATATAAGACTTCAAATCTGACATTGCATGATCAAAATTAAATACACGACTACTGGTATCATGAATGATGTTGTCTTACTTCACATCTATCTTTAGTTAAGGTTTATCATCCAAATTTCTATTTTTGTTATTTTCTTACATCTTTTTAAGTTTTACAATATAATACATCATCTTCAAACATCTCTTCTTTGAAGGAATAAGTGAACATATTCAAGCATTCCAATAATTTTATACATCAATCAACTATATAATTTCTCGTACTATTTTAAGTTTTACTATTTTCATAATATCAGTGATAAAATTTTAATATTATATATTTTACTTTTTTTTCAAACTAAGCACATCTCATTATTATAATTCACTAATAAGACATATTCCGACAAAATTCTATGTTATCATTATTAAATCCATGCGCAATAATTTATTACAATCAAGCAACATCACTTAATCTAATGTTTCAGTAAGACAAAGCCAACTTCAAAAATTCATAGCTTTTTCATAAAAAGAAAAATCACTATCTCAAATTTTCAACGGCTAATTACTCCTAACAAAGTCCAATATATAAAAAAATAACAATGTTATCATTAAATAATTACATGCAATTGAATAAAGTTCATATTCAATTTGTCTTAATTAACCTATTAACAATAACCTCTCATTTTTTAAATTGATATTAAGTTAGAGACTTATTTAAAATCTAAAATCTAATGGTATAAGTGGTTAAAATTTTTGTAAATAATGTTAGATACCAATTATCTTCACTTAATTTGTTACTAAATCCAATTATTATTTTTATTTTGTAGCTATTTAGCAACCAAAATCTAATTTGAAGATTATTTTAGTCATAATTAACAATAATTTTATTTGATAGCTAAAAATTGATCTCTAAATAGTTTTTATATAATATCTTAACTAATTCCATAAAAAAAATAATGCTCATGGATTCTAACTATCTCAAAACATCCAAATTCAAAACGGAAAAATAATTCTCAAGAGAAATTAATCATCATTAAGTATAGACAATTTAAGAAGTTTGAAGTTCTATAATATGGACTCTTTAGGGACCATAATTGCTAAAATGTTAAAGTTCACAATTAATTCTACAAAAATAAATTGCTCTCCATTTTAACTTTCTGATTTTCTTAGAACATAATACTTCCAAAAAAAATGATAAAGCAATTTCATGTAGCACTTAGAAATACAGATTAAATTTCTTAAGTTATATCAATATTTTAACCTATTAGCCTAAGTAGAGACCCTCCCTTTTTGAAAAATCGTAATTAATTTTATTAAAATTATTTATATACGATTTCAAATCAACTCGTGAATATTCGTAATTAATTTAATTTTAATGAAAAGTAATCACTATAAATTTTATTCTCTAAGGATGATTACTGTTAAATTTAAAATACCCCTTCTAGTTCCTTTATTGTTGAGTGTTAGCAGTAACCTCCGCGATTAGAAAGTTCGTCATTAGTTTCAGAAAAATCATTTTAATATGATTTTAGTTCCTACTTAACCCTAACATATTAAAATTTTGTAGAAAAATAATCATATTATTTAATTATTGGTAATTACAATTCAATTAAAACTTCTCCTTTTAATTGTTCAACTACATCCAAAAATAATATTAGAATCAATATAAAAGCACAATGAAAAATCACCGTTAAAAATGGGAGAGACTGGGGTGTAAGAGAGGGAGAATGGGTAGAAGATGAAAATAAACTTTCCGTACCTTGATATTCGCTCACAATGGAAGAAGAAAGGAGATGTCTTGGTCTCCAAAGGTAGAAAATTTTGTTCGAAGTTAGTGACTTTGGTAGATAGAGGGATGGAAAAAAAATTCAAATTTCAATTAGTTAGTCATTTAACCTTAAGTCTTAATTTTATTAATTATAATCAAAAGTCAACATTCTACACCTTTCTACATATGAATTGTATACTTGATTTTGATGTTGTTATTTATTTCACACTTAATTAAGGTTCGATATAATTATGAGTCAATAACCTCTTAATCTATTTGTTAAAGTTCACAACCTTTTAATTTTTTTTTCTCTTGATTTCAAGTATTGACAAAGTCAACTTTATTTACTTTATATGGGAAAATTGTTTGATTGACAATTCAAATAGACTTTTTCCTAATCAAGTTAATTCATACATTATAACTATTACTATATGCTTAATCTAGAAGTTTCAAAAATTAAGATACTAAATAAATAAAGAGAAAATATAAAATATTGAAAAGAAACTCTATATTTATTTATGAATTAACCAACCTGTTAATAAGAGTTTTATTAGAACGAAAATTGATTGAGATTTAAATTTAAAGTCACATGTATGAGTCTACTTAAAAATATAAGGTGAATTGTTCTTGAGATAATCATATATGCTTAAAAAAATTAACCATAGAAATGAATTTTCATACGTTTGAAAATCAGGGGAAACGGTGGTAATGATATCACCCTTGACGTACTCTATTATGGGATTTGACACGCAAATAGAGTTTGAAATGTGCATATATCCTATGTATTGGTTATTATTTACCATAATAACATCCGTATATAATTTTTACAAAAATGGAGTTTTAAAATTTTTACCAATCATTTTACAGTTTACTTTTAGAAATAATATAATTATTGTAAAAATAAATTTTTATATTTATAAAAAAAGAGAAAGTAAATAATAAAATAATAATTATGAGATAAGTGACTAAAAATTTATTAAGTATCAAAATATCATGTTACCAATTTGTTAAGCTTCTAATCCTTTCGAAATGTGTGACTTTTCTCACTTTTAGGATTTATTCAAAGAAATCTTTACAAAATGATTTTTTTAATGGTGTAGAAGTATCTAAATGTAAAATAATCAATAGCTCTATTTTACTTGTGGACACAAATAACTTAATATTTTGATGTTACCTCGAACCAGATCTAAGTGAGAAAGGTGGGTAGCGGAGTCACCAAGTTCTGGATTGGTGACATTGCTGGTGTGGGTGTAGTTGATGTTCAGACTGCAGCAAGGGCTTATACATTTGTCAAAATACGGCTTCTTCATGCACCTCTAAGCTTTCTTAAGACATCTTCAAATTTTCTTAAAATTCGTAAAATATCTTTATAAAGACAATTTTGGTTCTCTGTATATTAAAACAATCTAATAATAAGAAATCAAGGTGGCTCCATACTTTTGAAATAAGTCATAATAGGTCATTTTTAAAGTCATTTTATACAACAAATAATTTTAGGAGTTATTTTATACTTTCGAAACAAGTAATTTTAGGAGTATTTTTTAAAAAAATATTCATTTTTAGAAGTGTATTTTCACGAAGAAAACAACACCCCCAATAGGAGAATCGCCACTAAACATCTTCAAATTTTTAATAAATCATTTTTGTCTCGTACGGTTGACAAGGCGATAGACGATAGTGAACTCCGGAACTTAAATCGGTGATAGCAGCTGTAACGGAATGAAGGTGTAAAATAATTGGAAGTGGGCGGCACAATGAATGGAGGTAGAAGAGAATAGAGATGGAAGAGTATATGAAATAATCTGCATAATAAAATATAAAAGAAACTTTAAGAAGTTTTTAAAAATTTGGAAGTATATGGAGAAACACTTGGAGGTGCAGGAAGAACCAGTCTGCCCAAAAATAATTTTAGCCTACATTCCACACTCCCAAATTTTCTGCCACAATTTACAGCCCAACAAAGTAATTGGGCTTGCTTAGCTGGACTGCACGTGCTGTGGTGGGTTTGTGAGGTTTACATCAAAAATTTAAATATTGGAAGTAGAAATGAATAAAATAAGTAATATGTATAAAAAAAATTGTCATACTTTACTATTTTAAGATTTTAAACTGAAAATAATGTTTTAATATCTCATATATGAGATTATCGTTAAAAATCCGTATATATTTCCTTAAATAACTTACAGAGTCATAGCAAAAGCACAAAATGGCGATATTTGTTGATAAGGTTCGGAGTCCATATAAAAAAAAAAAAAAATTAGATTTTAGGTGTGTGACAGTCCATATAATTAGCCGTATTGATACAGACGTAAATGCAATTAAATTAAAAATTAGGATACGTAAACCCTAAACCCGATATATATATATATATATATAAATATTTTTTATCAAGAGATAAATTATTAATCTCAAAAATTTTATTATTATTCAATGAAAAGTATTTTTACAATATTTTATAATCTATTTTGTTCTTTTTTTATTTTGAGAATTTTTGTTAAAAAGAAGATAAGTTATTATAGAAAAATATTAGATATTTTATTGTTTAGGTGTCATTTTATTTGTTTTCAAAAAATTTATAAAAGGATAGATACTTCATTTATTTCACAGAATAAAAACATGATTGTCCAAATAACTTAAAAACATCTTGTTATATATGAGTTCTATGAACAATCCACTATTTTATCTCTTTAAAGGTCAATATCAACACAATGTTCTATTGCATATGAAAAAATTTACAAATTCTATATTTACTTACTTTAATGAATTTAATGATTAAGTTCAGTATTTTAGTATGTGATAAGTGATTATCAAATCTTCACTTAATTATTCATGGCTACAATATTGCAACATTAAAAATACATAAACTTAAATTAACACATAATATTATAAATTTATGATATTATAAATAAGATATATACAACAAAATATAATTATAAAATAATTTAACTTCTCTAATTATATACGAAAGTAATTGTGATCTCTTAATTTATTATACATTTAGAGTTATATATCTACTAAAATTAGCTCCCTAAGAAAATGCACTCTCATAATAATTTTTTTAATAAAATGGTATACGTGAAAAATAAAATATCCACAATCAAGTATCTCTTGTTTTAATAAGTTTACCGTGTGTTAACTAGAACTTCATAGCCAAAAACACAAAGATGCCACCACAACACATTATAAGCTTTAGCGGAGAGTCCATATAATTGAACATGTTGAATCATGGAATTGTATGTGATTCCTGATGCACATCGCTACCAGCTAACAATTCTGGCAAATTTGTTCGGTATATAGATAGATTTTGCATGTCAATATTTTTGGACGATAACTTTCTCATTCCCAAGTGCAATTAAAACAAATACCATTTGCAACTTAGGAAAATGAATGAAAATTCCAACCCTTTACCTCTTGTACTCTCTTTCAAATTCAATATTATTTAGCTTGTATAAAGTATCATTTCAATTGCAAAACATGGCAAATAAACCAAAAACAACGTTAATTTTCCTGTGAAGTTGCAACTGCTCGAACAAAAGTACAAAACACAAATAGGAAACCACTTGAAAAATGGTAAGCGAACTGCTATGACATTTTCGCAGAAATGTGAATCGCAAAAATTCAAGAGCTTGGTTTTAGTGTGTTTCCGATGTCAATGACAAATCTATATTTGACATCTGCTTTGAGGAGACGCTCCATTGCAGTGTTGACATAATCAATAGGAACGACTTCAATGTCTGGTTTTACATTGTGTTCCGCAGCAAAGTCTATCATCTCTTGGGTCTCCTTCATCCCTCCAATATTACTCCCAGCCACTATCTTTCTCCCTGTCAATAGTTTTAAATACTTGTTAGTATCAAAATGATGATTTAGATATTTATGCATGCATCTGAAGTTTGCACCAAACGACATATCCTTTTTGCAGCATCACATGTTTACGTGCTCTGCATCCTTGGGAAATATAATACATAAATTTTCATACACTTACCTAAAATTAGTGAAATGACAGAAAGCTCCAAAGGTTTCTCTGGTACACCAACCGCTACAAGCTTTCCATGAGACTTAAGTAAACCAATGAGAGGTAAGAGAGGATGAACGGCAGAAACCGTGTCAATAATACCATCCAAAGTACCATTTGCAGCCTGAAAAGTAATCAACATTAGTTAATTGACAGAGAGAGACATGTTTTCTTTTTTTTTTTTTTGGCACAGTCAAAATTA
>Ga0209700_110152_pt1 | contig 10080 bp, 8 predicted proteins | sample SiratroredBW_FD_187528 | JGI IMG/M metagenome (GOLD analysis project Ga0209700, IMG submission 187528) | Root nodule microbial communities of legume samples collected from California, USA - Siratro red BW (SPAdes) (version 2) | ecosystem: Host-associated > Plants > Roots > Nodule | place: USA...
AAAAAAAATGAAAAAAAAAAAAAAAAAAAATTATGAAATTGGGTAACGAGGTTGTAAATCCAATACTGTCTTTTTAGTTCAGTTTTAAGGTTTGGATGAAGACTTTATATTAAACTGTTAAATATCTTGATTAGGGATCAAAATATATATATATATATATTCATAAATGAACACTTTATTAAACTATGTTAAATATCTTTAGGAATAAAAATAGGTTATTTATTTTTAAAATAAATAAGATTTGAGTTAAGAATACCTTAATAAAGTTTAACTTATTCATTTATTGTAAGTGTTTTTTTTTTTTTTAAATATCTAATCTAACCTACATAAAACTTCAGTTTGACTTACAAGTCTCTTTAACGGATTAATTTGTAGTATTTTAACACTCAGGTAAAAAAACGTCAAAATAAATGTATGAAATTTTATAAGATTTTAAGTCTAATTTGTTTATACAAGATAAAAAAATTATTTAATATGATATTCATGATAACTTATTTAAAAATATATTTTACAATGAAATTTATAAATAGAATGCATTCTATCTTCTTTTTTATCATCAATGTAAAACTTTGCATATTGTATATCTAACCGCATAAAATATATATGTTCAGTAATCGAAATATGCATACCAAGATTCATATTATACCTAACATAAGGTTTACAAAACTAAAATTAGAATAAGTATATTCATCGCAATATATACATAAAAGTATAAAAATATCAAGTCCTAAGTCCTTTCATAACGGCTTTTTGAACCTACAAAAACTTCTACTGATATATAAAAGACAATTACAATAAACAGTCATACAAAAATGTAAAAGGGTAAGCTTATTAGGATTAATGTTTATATTCTAGCAAAAAAAACATATATATTCACATTTTTATCACATTAAAATATCTATACTTTTATATTTTTTATTGCATTAAAATATTTTTTTCTAATTTTATTATTTTTATAAATAGTTAATTAAAAAATAAAAATAATAAAATTTAATATATATATATATATATATATAATTTTGTGAAAAGTAATATTAAAAATTATATAGTTGTTATTTAAAAAATTATTTAGTTATTTAAAAAAAATTATTCAATCAAATATATAAATTATTTTCATTAATTAAAGAATAAAGTCAATTAAAATATGACACTCGTATACGCTCTTTCTATAATAATATAGATTATAGATAATAATAAAATATTCAAAGTTTTTTATAATTCAAATCCAAAACTATTAGATTCATTTCAAACATGAGTTTAAACACAAACCTATACTTAAAATGAATACAAGATAATAACCATCAAATAAAATTTTAAATAAATATTTTCTAAAATAACTGTATTTAATTTGTTCTGTAAGACCTGAGTTTTTTTCCATAAATAAAATTTTAAACATGTAAAAAACTTTGGATATATTAACTAGTATAAAAGTAATTATTTTAGAACGTTACATGTCTTATCAAATGTCAACATTTAACTCATTTTTGAACACTTTAGATTTACACAAAGACTTAACTTTGGGTATATTAACTAGTATAAAAATAAATTTACTATTTACTGTACAAATAATTGTATACCTAAAACGTGTCATAGTAATATAAGATCTCTTCCTCAAACTCTTACCAAATATCTTAATATGTTATTTAGATTATTATAAAACCAAGAATGTCTCATTTTATTTGTAAGTTCCAGTTTTTTAATAGAGTGAACATATAATTTTAAGTAGGTGACTTAACTAATCAAATTCTAACATATCTTGCATAAATTCAATTAAGTTATTTAATTATATCTCTTTACTTACACACAGAATATATGCATAAACATCTATAATAATTTAAATTCGTATAACTAACTCAAACATGTTATTTTAAAACAAGTAAATTTTATTAAGTGGAATTCAATTCACTGTCCACTCAGTGAATTTAAATAGGAAATCATTTCATTATTCTCAAGTTGATATTTGGCTGGACGTATTCTCATTTATTAAATCTCATAATTGTTAGAATTTATATCAAATTTGAAAATAATCATGGTTTTCTATAGGACTCATTGAGCGAATTGTCATTAAGATCAGATGAACAAATTATAGATCAGATGAACAAATTATGGAAAATTAATAGTTCTACAAAATTTATCAAAACAAAATTCAATTCTTAACTATCTAATTCACTCATTCCAACAAATCTAAAATGTCCAAATAACACGTATAAAGCCTAATTTACATTATAAATCCATTATTATGCAATTTGATGACGTCAAAATCAAATTCAAGAGATAAAATCAATAACAACTACACCATCATCACCACCACCAAATTCAATTCAAATACCTCTAAATATCATCTTAACAAAATCAATTATGCATAATAATTCTCTTAACTTGAAATTAAATGTGTTCAAAACAATATATATATATATATATATATATATATATATATATATATATATATATATAAATAAAGACTTCTAAAAATCTAACATGAATCACTAAAACAGTCGAAGCACAAATCAAACATTTAACTAGTTGAAAGAATACCATTTTTCAAACTTTAGGGAGGCAGAAACTTGAAATACTTCCCATTTTAACGAAAAAAGTATATATTAACAGAGAGGTTTTAAAGAAAAAAGTATTTTAAACTCGATTATGATAGGGCATGCTATGTCACCTTTTAATCGGTAGTATCTTTTCTTGAAAAATATGGAAAACAAGATAAAAGAATTCAGAGAAAAAATGATAGGAAAAAAAAAACTCAAAAGAGAATGGAGAATAAGAATCAGGAATAAGAAACGAGCAGAGAAGAAAAAGATTAAAAAGGAAGGAAAGGAAATGGGTTATGGGTTATTCAATTTTATTTTATTTATTCTTCTTTTCCGACAAACAAAAGATATGGGCCTCGCCGTGTCATGGCCCTGTGTAGCCCATATCTTCAACTTGAAAATGAAAATTAGTTTTTGCAATACAACAACCTTACAATAATAGTAAACCTAGGATTAGAACCAAAACATTGTCGGAAAAGCTACTATATTTGCATAATTAATAACTCTAGAGTCTATTTCCGCATTTTCTAAATTTTTAAATAAACAATGATACATAAACGTATTTTATTCTTAAACATTTAAATAATAATAATGATGACTTTTCTCTACCTTTCTTTTTCTATCACATCATATCACTTATAATATACACTTTTTATCTCTCGTTAAGTATCATTTAGTATTCGAACCGGTTATCTATCATTTTTCTTCTTAAAAGAATTCACTCAAACTCATTACTCATATTTTTGTTTCGAAAAATTGTTAATTGTATAGATATTATATACTATAGGTGTTAGATGTTTAATCAATAATGCTCTTTATCTAACGAACTTGAAAAATGATTTCTCAATAATATTGCTATATCTTTTAAACTTCATATAGAGAATTTAAATTGAAATAAATAAATAAGTAGGTAATATTACAGTGATATATCTAAGAATCATAATGGATGCCTAATGTGTAAGTAAGTCACTAGTAAACTATGAAATTCATCTTATAAATACTTTTTATGTTCTATAACTTAAAAGAAGAAGAATATAAATCAGTCAAAGACGCATTACTGAATTTTGACCATGCAAACTACAAAACATTTCCTTAAATACTAATTGATTAGGCCTGTTTTTTTGTTTGTTTGTTTTATTTTTTGTTTAAATTTGATTACAAAAAATTATTTTAATTTATTATTATATTCTAATAGACAATTCTTTTGTTTAATTTTTTTTAAATGAAGTTCCAAATTTTTAATAAAATATATGCATTGTGCTTGAGAAAAATATGTTACAAAAAAATTTCGTGGTGTGTAAAAAATATTGTAATTTGCACCACAAAGAGGCTTGAAGTTGTTATAGGAACAAAATTTAAAAAGGAGTATTTATTCTTTGATTGTCATGATTTGTATACATACCCCATTTATTTAAAATTACCACTTTATCTTTTTTTAGAGTAATAATTGTGACTTTGAAAATATCTTTAGTTATGAGAGTCAATATAAAAGTATATTAATTATATTTATGGATTGTCTAATCCGTAAGGTTAGTAGATAAAAGTATGGATACAAGAGTACTCTCTATTTTTGTAAATTTTGGAGGGTAGTAGATAAAAGTATGGATACAAGAGTACTTTCTATTTTTGTAAATTTTGGAGGGGTAGTTGTTTGAGTATTTTTAGAGTTTTTTTTCACTTTGAGTGGTTGTTTGAGTACCTTTTTGTGTTTTATTTTTGAAGAAATTTTATTCTCTGTGTTTTTCTTACCATTGGCATCAATATGGTATTTTCATATTTTTATTTCTTTCACTGTTTGAATAAACTCTATTTAGTATTTTCTCTATTTGACTGTGAGTAAAGAGTTTATTTGTGATTCTTCTTGTAGAAGCTCTTTGTTATACTTTTTGATATTTTATGGACTTGGTCTCGTGGTTTTTGTCCCTTTCATTTGGGTTTCCACGTTAAAAATTGTTGTATGCTCTTTTCTCTTATATATTTATTTTTCTACTCTTTGGAATTTTTGATCTCTAGATGTTTGGATTGCATATTTTATATTATGTTTCTCTTGATTATTTTACACACATATAATTTGGATAATTTCTTCTCTTGTCTTTCCCATCAAGTAATATCAGAGTCGATGGTTTGTGACCGTGAGTGGCTCAAACGGGTACAATTTGATCCTTATATCAAAAGTCTTATTGACAGTGGTTTTAAGCAAGTGTGTCCCGTTTAGTAACATATAAGAAAGAAGATTCACAAACCTAATGTCTTAAAGTTTTGGGTTAAAGGTAACCTAACGCCTTAAGATTTTAGGTTGAAGGTAGAATAATTCCCTTGTGTGGTTCCGACTCTTGTCTCTTTCTTGTTTAAGATCTTCCCTGTGTTTCTTCACTCGATTTTCCCCAGCAATAACACTCACTTTTATGGAAACACCCTGAAAGCAATCATTTAATCCAACATGCAGTCGAAAGCAGAAGAATAAACCAACATTCATGAATTTTCTGAAAACAAACTATCAAACTATCTAAAACAAAGTACTATGAGTGATAAGACAGTTGGATTTCCGAAACAACTGAGACTAACAGTAACAGGAACTTTCTGTGGACAATAACTCTTTACAAAAGTCCTGGCCTCTAATAGACAATCACACCGTTTATATTGAAGAAATAGGAGTGAGGAATCTTCAATAAAAATTACAGCACAATCAGACAAGATTTCAGTATTGGATCTTCAAAGCAACTAAGATAGGTTGTTGTAGGAAGTAGTTGTAAATTGTGTTTCTCTCTCTCTCTCTCTCTCTCTTCTTCAAAGTGGTTGTTCACACACTTCTCCACACACACCAATGCTTTAAGGGTTGCTCACCCTTAAGGTTAGCCTTTTTATCCTAGTTATAATGTGAATGCATTATATTAGGTCTGTCATGTATCATGAACACACCAAAAAATAATAGGTTTGAGCCCCACAAACCCATTATTCTTGACGGCTTCTTCCTGCACCTCCATGATCTCACCCTGCACCTCTATAAATTTTTTAAATCTCCTTAGTGCCTTTTTGGAAATTACGAAAATGGGTATGAAAAAAAAAAATAAAGCACAGTGTTATTGTATTTTGTGGTTCACCGTTTGGGGTTTAGGATTGTCGGTGGTGATTTGTGTGGTGATTCCATTGATTGGAAACGGTGAGTGTGTGATTAAAGGTTAGCAGAGGTGATTTTGTTGGCTGCAGCGTGGAACGGCAAGGGACGACAATGACTAAGGTAAGTTGTTTTCGTTTAATGTATATCGGATTAGGATTTTTTTGGTATACAAATGCATACCGGATTTCAAAAGTGAGGGGTTCAATACGGTATGCATTTTGTATACTGAAAAAAATCCTAATCCATTATACATTTGTAAAATAATGTATTCAATCCGGTATACATTATTTTACAAATGTATATCGAATTAGGGTTATTTTGATATACAAAAAATTTAATAAATACATACAAGAACAAGATAAACCAAAAGAATCACAATGCAATACGCGTGACCAAGGCAAAAAATCTAAAAAAATTTATTATCTATTAAAATTTTGAGTTAAAGATGACATTAATATTTTATATAATTTTAATTTAGGTTTCATTATTATCAGATCTTCTTAATATTTTCTTTCTTCGTAAAAATGATTTAGATAAAAAAATATAATAATAAGATGGTAGCAAGGAAACAAAAGGTGGAGGTAAATTATTATTGTTAAATCAATGGAAGTGTAATCCCTTGTGAGAGACAACTGAACAGCTATTAGTAACATTTTCTTTTCTTTTTATTCTTTTGTAATAATAAACCTTTTTGCTCTATTATGCTTGGTAGTCAGCGTGTTTCCTCCGTTGTCAAACATTTGTAACTTTTATGGTATTTGTGGAGGAATTTCTCAGTAAGTTATTCTAGAATAAAATAAAATAATAATCATTTTTCCATAAGTTAAAGTTAACTCATAAATTAATTTAAATTTATAAGGAAATTAATTTTAACTTTTCTTCACATTTTTTATCCAAGTTTTTCCAAAAGTTAGCACTTTCAATTTCAATTTCAATGATTGAATGGATGCTTAAGTTTCTTATACAGAACATTAGGAAGTGTAAATAGATATATGATACCAGTCCTTGTCATATCGCAGTCCATATCTTTTCCAATTCATAACGTTGCAAGAACGTTCATCAATGATCCTTTTAAGTAGGAATTGAATATTTTTGCTTTATTTTTTGAGTTATTTCTACAGAGTTGCTGCTACTAAAATCAAGATCTTGATACAGAACTTTCTTGAAAATTTGGAATAATAGTGAAAAAGCTAAACTGTCATGAGCAATTATTGCACCCTTCTGTGAATGAAGATTATATGTAAGCTAAAGGACGCTGCTTTTCTTCAACTCTCCTCCAATTTTGGCAGGGTTATAGAAAATTATTTGAGTCACTGGTTATGCAGGTTTACAAAATTCTGCAGCAACAACATTAAACACCACATAGATGTCAATATAATTTTATGCAACCCACTATGGCCAAAAATATTTGGCTAAAAAAATTAGGCCAAAATGAGGAAAAGAACCCAGAATTATACTACAAACCAACATTCAGTAATTTTACATTATGGGAAGGACATAAACTGTACATACAACACACTTAAAGTAGTTAAAAGTAGTTATCCAGTACACAACATTACATCATAAATTGAACTATTGCCATCTTGCATTCTGGTCTTTGTCAAGAAGAGGACTTATATATGTTCTTATTGGAACAAAGTGAGAAGATTGAGAAAATTAGCATTGAAGCTACCCAGCAAAGGTGCCTTTGGAGGCAAAGCCTGTAATAAATAGAACATAAGACTGCTTCAGATTGACATGTGGTACTAAACCCCGTAATGACTTATCTTTTGCTTGAACCTTTTGCTTCTTTGCCATACGCATATGCCTTGGTGATGTCAAATTCTCCTCACACAATTCTGGCTCTTCCTTAATAGTTGAAAGCTTAGCCCTCAGAATCTCCTCCATGTCCTTCCTAGACTCAGTTCTTAAGCTTTTCCTGCTTGTGCATGGCACTGATCGCCATATTTTCCTGCATGCCCTCCTCATTTTTCCTTCCAATTTCAATCTTCACCAATGCACATATCCTCTTACACATCAAACATTAACAAAACTATGCCTCTTGATGATGCCTTGAGTGACCTTATGACATCTCTGAGTTGTCATTTTTAGAGCTAACTCTTCTCAGAATATATAATTCTGAGAAAGCAAATGTATGTGTATAATAATGATGAAGGAAATTTCCGCGACTAATCAATCAGATTAGTTGGAAAGTTTGCAGCTGTTGAAAGGGGCCACCAAAAGTTGTGACTGCCTACAAAAGCAATAATGCTCATTCCTTTACAACGATGTTTTAATCATAATGAGCTTATAGATTATAGTTTTTTTGCCAACCAAACTACCATTGAATAGAAATCATGCAAGGGATTAAGTTTAGATTTCATTCATTATCTTTTTGGTAGGTACTAATAATTAATGACCCTTTTGTGTTCCAAGTCCAACTACAAATTTTCAAAGTGAAGTTCCCTAAAGCAAAAATTGTTGGCTCAGGGCTGGGGTGTCAGTGTCAGTTGTGTGGTGGCTCTATATGGCTTTTTCTTGAAGTTGGTTTAACATTTGTGTTTGAAGATTGAACAGCGCGAAGAAAGATGAAATTGAAATGGCAAGGGTGGTAATCTGCCACAAAATCCTGCTTTATTAAGATAAGATGGTATACAGTGTTGTTTAATTATTGTTCCACATTCTATGTAGAAGTTTGCCCCCAGTAACCACTACACAAATGACCCACCTCGCTTTAGTGGATATTTCGATATACACCAAGCCCTTTATTTCTTCCAGAATAAATGCTTAATTTTCTCCTTTCAAAGATAGAACACCTTTTGATGTTCTATATTATTTTTTAAGAATATTCTTATCATCCAATTAACCTTTAAAAATATAAAAAATATTAAGATTAAATCTGAGGTTATTGAAATCAATTATGAAATTAAAATTTATAGTATTTTAATTCATAACTATTAGTTTCTTGAACTTATGATGTGAGTGAGATTTATTTTCCCTTAACTGATGTCTAAATAATTTGGTATGGTGATTCAACTGAAGTAATATTCATAATTTTCATTTTTTATAGTAATTTATACATGGTATTATCAATATATATAATTAGTTTGTCCTTATGTTTCATGTGAGTTAGTCCATTTTAGTGACAAATTAGTGTAAGAGATTAGTACAGTGGATTCGTTGAAATGATTAATTCATTTGATTTGAATAGTTAAGAGACTAATTCAAAAACATTTGGACGGTAATCATATATTGTTTTATGGAAAATTATCAAGAAAATATTATTTTTAATGCATATTTTATGGTTAATATCAAAGATTGACAATGTTGTCACTCTGATAAACTCAAGTAACAAAGACAGGTTGAATTTCATCAAATAAATTTGGATTTGTGAAGGAGAAGAAGAAAAAAGGAGAATTACATTGAAATCCTGTACATTTTATAAAATATATTTAGCAAAAAATAAAATAAGCTTAAAATCATTTTTAATTGAAATATGAATTTGATAGGCTTCTCTTATTGATTTGAACCAGTCCATTCTATTTAGCCATAACAAATCATCATATTTAACCATTACTTCTTACACCCCAACAAATTTTAAAAAATCTTATTTGAGATACCACATTTTCAAAACTCTCCAATCTCCAATGAAAGAAAAATCGACCTATGTCACTATCAACAAGTCGCCAATGCAGCAGAAGGATAAATATCACAAGTAGACTTTATCAAACACATTATCATTACAGGTGTGAAATCGAGAACAGAAACAATAACAATCTAACTATATCAAAACTTAGTGGATATTAACGGAAATATCATATTTTTTTTGTTGGATTAGACTTTACTAATCTAAACTCGGCAAATTTTTCAAACTAGTATAATTTTTTTTTAAATTCTCAAAATGGTATATTTTTTATTTTATTTTCGAATATAGATAAATCGTGCAGAAATTGCACGATATCATTGTGAATAAATTGTTCTACTATTGCACAATTTAATTTAAGATATAAGAAATGGTGAAAAGATAACACAATTTAGTTAAAAAAATGAAATTGTGAAATAAAGGTACGATATTAATTAAGTAATTAATTGATTAATTGAAATTTTAGAAATTTTGATGAAAATTAAAATGTAGTCATTGAAATTAATTAATTGTCATTTAAGTAATTGAAATAAATGTAAAATTAATTTGAATGAAAGAATATGAAGAAAAGTTACCAGTTTTAATTTGAATGGTTTATATATAGAGAAAATTTAAATTATTTGAATTGATTAGTTTCTAAAACTTATTTACATTTTTTTCCTTCTTAAAAGTACTTCCACTCTTTTTTATATTTTTTTACATAGATAATTTGTAAGTTTGGGAATTTGTACAAAAGAAAAAAAAGAGGGGAAGTATTTTGGGATTTTTTATAAAATTACAACAATGGTTATTTTTATAAAAGC
>Ga0209700_110153_pt1 | contig 10079 bp, 4 predicted proteins | sample SiratroredBW_FD_187528 | JGI IMG/M metagenome (GOLD analysis project Ga0209700, IMG submission 187528) | Root nodule microbial communities of legume samples collected from California, USA - Siratro red BW (SPAdes) (version 2) | ecosystem: Host-associated > Plants > Roots > Nodule | place: USA...
TGCAAATCTGCAAAAGAAATTTTAGAAAAAGATGTAAAAAATATTGTTTCAAAACAAATCTTCGCTAGATGGCAAAGTATTTTGTCTTGTTTTGATTTTAAAATAGAATTTATAAAAGGAATAAATATTAATTATTCAAAAACTTACCGTTACAAACACCGTTCATTAATTATTATTAATATGACTTGTCATAATATTGTGTTTGATGTTGCCATATTTAGCATGAATAATAATATATATTGATAAAATATTGAATTTATTAAAAATATTTTAAAAAAATAAGTTTAACAAACTCATTAAGAAAAAAATTGTTTTTTATTTAAGTATATATTTAGTAAATTGTGATAAAAGGAAAAAAATTGATGATAATGATCTTTTGGTATTACTATAATGCCATTGTTTGAATTATTATAAAATACAAATTTATTAATAACACACTCAAACAAAATAAAATTAATATACAAAAATAACATTGATATAAAATAAATTTAGGAACTTTATTTAATCATCATATATGTTTTTAAATTTCACGAGGACAATAAAATGAAATACAAATAATATTTTATTAATCATAAAAGAATTAAAAATGGAAAATTTGAAAAATATTATTTATTAAACCTGTGTTGTCAACGATGGGTTTGCATCGGCCTAGGTGACCTTAATGATCAATGAAGGTTTTCACTTGATCAATTTTAATGTGAATCCCTTTTTTGTGTCACTTGCTGACGTTATAGTCTTTTAATTTTCGGGTTTTCTTTTTCTCAATTAATTTTGCATCTTCTTTCCCACGCCATCCCTCCCATATTCTCTTTTGTTCATTCGTTATTCCAAATAGTTGATTTTTCCTCCCAATCTCAAATTACTGTTGAGGATAGCTTAGTTTAGTTGAAGAGGTATTTTTGACCAATTAATTTTACACTATGGGATCTCTATGAACTCATTGCCGCTCTAGAGGTTTGTGGCCGGTGGCAGTGTAATGTATTGGATATTGGAATCCACTCATATTGTATGTGATTTTGAGGTTTCCTTTACTTTATTGACATAATTGGACAATACAGTCCGATAAGATATCCAAATGCATCATTAACCATGTCACACATTATATTATTATCAAGAATTCTTTCATTATCTTCTTGTGACATTACACGTGTTTCATCTGTAACATTTATTCATATTCTCTCTCATGTTAAAACCACACTTTGTATCCAACTGGAAAGGGTTTAAGAATCAAGTGCTCATACACTACTTCCCCGATGTTGCTATTTGTTAAGTTGCATTTCTGATATGGACATATTATCTTCTCCCTCACACCATTATTAACAAATGCAAAGTTCAAAAATCTATTCAGGTTTTCCGTATATCCAAGTGTATCTCTAGGCATGTTTATCTAAGATTTATTCATTGAAATGAGAGTCTAATTAAGGTAATATAATTTCATTTAAAAAGTTCTATTTACATCATTTAAAGAGAACAATAATTATAGAAAAAAGATAACATATCAGTTATAATATCTAAATAAGTAAATATAAAATATTTTTTACTTAGTACCTTGAAGTTACTTTGTTATTTGTTGACAGGACACTTTATAATTTAATCACTTCTTTAATACCTATGTTTCTGGTTGGCTAATCGGATTTAAAACAATTTTTGTCTACTTTAGTTGACAACCACAATCACTAATGCATGGCTTATATGTATGGGTCAATCAACACCACTAAAAACAAAATAAAAATATAATTAAATCTAAATAAATTTTCAAAACTGAATTGGAAAAGTAATGATAAGAGATAAAAACTAAATTAGAGTAAGTTGTAACCTAAAAGGTGACACAAGAGGAGTGGCATAGAGAAAGTTAGTTGATAACATGAAACCATAAAAAAATAACAGCTTAAAGATTACTAAACCATTATTGCTGCTTCAAATGGAAGTTGGGTGTGAAACAAAACAAGGTCCCTCATGTGAACCCTGTCTAATGGCTTAATAAGGTGATCAGGTAGGGTAGAATTGCCCTTAGCACACTTCATTCCAACAAGATACAAAATCCTTTTTATTTTAAATTTGTAAAAAATAATATTAAGTTTTGCTAAACATTATTCACCTTCAAAAAAGGTTCTTCACAAGAATGCATCATCGTATATTCAAATTCAGCAAATGTAATGCATCATCGTATATTCAAATTGAGCAAATGCAATATTAGAAATAGACAACAGAAAACAAACAATGAGAAAAGAGTTTAAAAATTCAACATACGAGCTAGTTTGACATAGTCAAAGACATTAAGTTTTTTTTAACAGCGAAGAATAAATTAATAAAAGCACTTTAAAGGCATAGGTTCGCCTTTCAGCAAATTACAACTTAAAACAACAATTACGAACACAACCCCATACAAAAACTAAGGTCATAATAGTGTAATATCATCTAAACAATGGAACACACTACCACCAATTTCACAACAGAAAAATCAACTATATAAAGAAGTGAACTGTATGATAACACAAAGTTCGGACCAAGGTACATTCTTCTTGTACTACAAATAGATAACTGCAGAGCTCTTCGATTGGTGAAGTGTCACTTATATATGTGTGATTTGCCAGAGACATATGACGGATGTGTGTTGTAAAGTCCCACACCATCTGTCTACATTTAGAAGATTCAAGCATTAAGGTAAAACTTTATCAGCAAATACTTTTCTGGCATGAGATACTTTTATGTTCTTTTAGAATTTTATATTTTGAGGTATAGTGATTTGCAGAGAGAGAAATAAAAATCCGAATACATCAAGGAATGTGATAATTATATGAAAATTGAAACTTGAATTGATTATGGTGATGTGTTGTTCAGTTTGTAGTTGCCTTTGTATCTTATTTTATCATCCAAATGCATCACAAAAATGGAAAACAAAGACACAAAATCAGGAAACAAAAAGTAAATGCAAAAACATGTCGATACCATTACACTATCAACCAAAGTTCTCACTTTCACATAATTCAACATTTACTCATATATATATACCAAAATTCGAATTTCGCTCTCTGTGCAAAATCTTGTTTTAAGATAATATTGTCTTATACATTTTGTTTTGTTTTTGTGGTTTGACTGTTTCAACTAAGGATAATTGATTAAATTTATTTAAAAATGTAACATTTTAATCTTATTTTATTCTTTATAATTGTAATTCATATATGAATGTTTACATTATAAACACATAAATATTGTCCAAATTAATGGCAAAATTTTTATACTACAAAATTTTATAAGAAAAAATTAAATGAATTGAACTTTTCGAAGATGAGAAAACTGTTATAGAAGTTAATGGCAAAATTTACTAGATAAATGTCGAGAAGTCCCATATCACCTGATTTGTTTTGAAGTATAATGTCTATTTGACAAATTTGTAAATGAAAAATTGATTTCATCAGAAAAATTGATTTCTATGTCTAAATATTTATATGATATCGGAGCGAGCTTATACTAAAATAATGTTGAGAAGTCTCACATCACCTCTTAATGCTTGTAGCAGTTTGCCAAAAATAACATTTTCTTAGTTTTGAAATTCCTTTATTTAAAGCTAAAAGCAATTCAATATGAAAAGTGGTATGGATCGAATTAATGTGGAATATTTGGAAGGCTAGAAATAATGTTGTGCTTAGGAATAAAATTTTTGACATAGAGGAGGTTTTTGTTGTTTCACAAATTAACACAGAAGAATTGGATCCAAAGGAAGTATGGGAGGATAGCGTTTTCATATTCGGACTAGTGCTTGAGCCCTAGGTCTTAATGTTGGTACTCGGGTCAAATCTTATATGTGTGTTCTAATATATATCAGACTTAATGCCTAGATAGCTTTTATTATTATGATTTTGCATACTAGATGCAAGGAAGAGGACAAACTGTGTGGAGGATGAATTTGTGGGAGGTAAGAAGTGGTTTATTTTGAATAGTAACTTGTGAAGCACCAAATGTGGTTAAATTTGATTCAAGTTGTATGCATTTCTCGGGTTTGTTTAATACTTGTCAATAGAGTTGTTTATGGGTTTGGTTTTCAAATACTATTTGGAGAAACTTTTAAATGTATTCATGATAAATGATATAAAACTGAAATAGTTGGATTGTGTTATGGCATAGGAGTCTTTAGTTGAGTTTTGATGTTTGTTTTTTTTGGTCTTAGCTGTATTAGAATTTAAAGTATGAGGTACATCAGAAATGTCATTCACGTTTTATGTGCTTAAGATGGACTATAGTTTATATGTTTGGATCCTTTATTTTGTAAAGAGCTGGAGTATCCCTTAAATACCCTCATTTCCCTCATTTATTTATTTATTTTGACAAATAAGAAAAACGAATGCTGATTTCAATAATAGAAATAACTTATTTATGAATGTTTAAAGGTATTGTTAACACAGGTGAATCATTTGAAATTTACTATATTGATCACAATTAACGACATTTTTAATATTATAAAATTAATATAAATTATATTTTATTCATCTTGAAAGTTATTTTGGATTTAAAATTGTTAGTCTAGTTTCTTATTAAAAGAGAATATAATGGATTATAGAGATTACAGTCTGAAATAAAATCTTAAAAAAAATAAAAATATATTTACTTATTATATTTGAAATTAATTAAAAAAGTATAAATTTTAAAATAAGATAATATTGATTAAAATTAAAAAATAATAAAATAATTAACTAAAATTTATAAAAAACACATTTCATTGTAAATAAGAATACACTTGAACTTTTTTTTTTTTTTGAAAAGCAAAGAATAGAATAAATAGGATAACTTAAGGGGTATTTCAATCCTATTACAAAAGAGTTTAAAAATATTACAAAACCTCTACGAATGTCTTCTAATTCACCTTTTATAACACAATAAATGCCTGAAGCAAATACAACAACACCAACCATACAATACAAAAGCTAGTACTATCTGACAAACAAATATAGAGCAAACAAATATGTCAGTCTTCCAATAAACATGATAGTATGTGCTAAGAATCTTGCAATCAACAAACATAGACCAAGAACACAAGCAACTACATGCACCTCCACAACACTGAAGTTAACAAATATACAATAATTAGAGCTCTGTTGATCCAGATACGCCTATCCCTTCCTAAAGCTCTGACAATATGTGTCGGAGTACATTTGGCAGCCTTTAGGATCTTAACACCCTCCAAGTAATGCTGTTAACAAATACAACTAACCCAGCAAAACAAAAAACCTTAACTAATAGATTTAAATTGCATAGTTCCTAGCCATTTTTGTATCCATGTTTCTAACACTAAGACTCTGTCCAATCTATTCCTAAATGTGTCATTGTAGATGTGTCATTATAACAGAGACATATGATGATGTGGTTAAGTTTTGTAAAGTAGCTGAAGCCATAATAGAGAAAAATATGTAGATATCAAAATACATGACAATGTCTTGCTTTACCTTTAGAAAACTAGTTTGTTTATAGTCTTATGAAAAAGGATGAGGTTGATAAATATATTTCTTCAAGGTTTTATTTTCTTAAATTTTAGTGGATTGTTATTGTGATTTTAGACACTGTACATGATATTGAAAAGTTTATATTTTTTTTATTTTGTCAATCAACATGATGATAAATAGTTAACCAAGCTAACTTCATTAGATTGAATATGTTTTGAGAGAGAAGTAATCACCTCTATATGCATTTTATTAACTAACTATCATTATTTTATCTATTAAGAACTATAATGATTAAAAAAAATATTAAGAATTATATGATTAACTAATTATCAATATTTTATGTATTAAAATATTTTTTAGTATTATGTCATTACAATGATTAAAAAAATAAATGGACACAGGAGTTGTGAAGAAAACTAACATAAAAATATTGTAACTTAGAAGATACTCTTACAAAATTGACTGGATACTAAAAAAATAAAAATTCGTATATATGAACACATAAAAGTTCAGTAAATTTATGTTTTAAATAAAAATATTTTGAATACAAAAGAAAATTTAGATTTCTTTTATTTTTTTATATAATAATATTTTGTAGTTTGCGAAAAGTTTATGAAAAGTGGCCTTTGATTTTTATTTTTTTTTATATAATAAATTAAATTATATTTATTTGGGTGCTAAACTGAATTTAATTCTTTTTAATGTTTTGGAGTTATTATTCTATTTGAACAAAATGTGAAATAGGTAGATTCTAAATTAATTTGAAAAATATAAAAACTAATTTTTATTTTAAGACATTATTAAAATAAAAATTGAAATGTTAGAAGGTGCCTAACTATGCACTTATATGCACGTTCTAGTGAAAGAAGCGATAAAACTTAAAGGTTGTTGGAATCATTATTTTGTCAGACCAAAATATTTGATCTGTATTAAATTTAAATACAATAATGACTATAGGTGAAATACATAAAAATAATAAAAAGTAAACATTATGATTTCTAATCTTTTAAAAATTTTGAAGTTTAATTTTAAGTATTAATTTTATTATTTAAAAAATAAAATATAATAAAACAATATTGGATAAAAGAAACTAGCTTTAAGACACAATAATTTATTTTTTATCTGTTTATTTCCAATTTCTTTTAATTTTACAATTTAAAGGAATAAAAATGTAAATATTTTCATAATTATGCATTTCTTATACTTTTAATATATTAATAAAAAATAATAAAAGTTTTCTTCTTTATTCAATTTATTCTCGGTGATTAGCTGCACATTATTGAATGAGAGTGAAAACTGGTTAAATTTATATTAAAAATGTGACATTTTTTAATCTTATTTTATTCTTATAATAAAAATAACTCATGTATGGTATTTACGTGATAAACACAATTATATCGTTCAAATAAATTGTATTATAAATATATAATTAAATGAATTGAACTTTTTCAAAGGGATGAGAAAATTGTTGTAAACTTAACTTAATGGCTAAAGTTATTGGAGAAACAAAAAATCCCCTATATATCATGTGACTGAGAGTTTTAAAGTATACATTTGTATATTTCACTAAATTGTTTTAACCTGAAATATTTATCACATATTGGAGAAATATTCAAAAATCCCCTATATCATGTATTGATGACATGTTTTAATATTGTAAAATTAATTTAAATTAAATTTCATTTACCTTGAGAGTTATTTCTAAATTCAGGATGAAACAACCATTTATAAAGTATCTATTGTTGATTAGTCTTATTTTTTATTAAATAAGAATATAATTAATTATAGAGATTACAATCATTAACAAAATCTTAAGAATAATATTGATTAATATACTTGAACTTATTTAAAGAAAATATAAATTTTAAAAATAGATAATATTAATTAAAATTAAAAAATAACAAAAATAGTTAATTAAAACTTATAAAATATACATTTGATACATTTAAATTAATTGATTTAAAATCACCAGTAAAACATAAATTAATTATGAAATATAAGCTATATTTTAAGATTTTTCTTTTTTAATTTTTTAAATGTTAAAAAATGCTAATACATGGGAGAGTGAGCAAATAAGAAAATTATCCTTTAAAGATAGTGTATTTATATTAAAATTTAATATATTTAATACATCTTTTTATTGTATATTATTATTTTATAAATTAATCATGTTGTTATTGTTTTCAATATTATTATTATAAATATTATTTTAATTTTATTATTATAAAATTTATATTTATTATTTTATATTATTTTTTAAATATTATTATTTTATAATTTTAAATAATTATTAGAATTCATTCTTATTGAGAGAGTAAATAGAAATTTTTATTATTAAAAAATTAAATATAGGAAGACACAATTTGTAATGTTTTTTTATTTATTATTATTAAAATTTGTATTTATTATTTTAAATTAATTTTAAATATTATTATTTTATAATTTTAAGTAATTATTAGAGTACACTTCTTAAGGAAGAGAAAGTAAATAGGACTTTCATAATTAAGAAAATAAATATAGGTGACACATTTTTCATTACCTATTTATTGTGGTACTTTTAACCATTTATCAGAAATATGCTAAAATAAGTTTCAAAGAGAAAGTAAGAAGAGAAACTGAGGCGTTGATGTGTATTGAAGCTGCTCTCAGAAATATTCAACTCAATCTCATTCAGCTCGGTCACACCTTCACATCTCAGATCCATATTTGTGTTAGATGGTGGTGACAACTGATTTCAATGGTATTTAATTTACTGATAAATATAAAATGGTCAATTGGATGTATAGTTTAAAAGGCTCGATAGCTGAATTGGCTGAGTCATCATATAGGAACTCATTTATATATATATATATATATATATATATATATATATATATATATAAAATATATATATATAAAAGATATATATATATATATATATATATATATATATATAAAAGATATGTATTAGCGTAGCAAAACATATTATCAGTTTAAAACAAAACAAAACACACCCAAACAAAACGCATGCGACATATATATTATCAACTCAAAGTATTTGCTGGCATGTAAAAAATACAAACAATATATACACTAGTGAATGTTAAATATTATTATTAATGTCTATTTAACTGCAAGATTGTTATTAATGTCTTTATATATATATATATATATATATATATATATATATATATATATATATATTATAAGGTCATCAATAATTTATCTGGAAACTGCTGTTGTTGTTTAAGCTTTCACATAAGCTTTTACATAATTCATCTTATATTTCCCTTAACCGTTAAAGCATCAAGATCTCTTTATTCTCATTTAATAACTACTACGAAATATAGAAGTTGAAAAAAAAAAAAAAAAGCTAATAGTGGTGACTGAGACAAATAAAAGGTGAACCAAGCCAAAAAATGATAAATCATTTATATTTTTAATAATATAATATTTATTGATAATTTTTGTACAATCTTATACAAATTTATTATATTTATATAATATCAATTCATAAACATATAAATAAGATTAATTTATTATATAAGATCATTCTTAGCCTACATTTACCTGTGAAAGCATTAAGATAGAAAATAAAAAATAAAAGATGAAGTAAGAAAAGAAAAAAAAAAAAAAAAAAAAAAAAAAAAAAAAAAAAAAAAAAAAAAAAAAAAAAAAAAAAAAAAAGTGGCGGCGGATATGTACATAGGGTTTAATTATATGAGAAACCTATCTTGAGTCGAGGGAAACATTAAAGAAATTTACTTAGTTTTAATAATTTTTAAAAGATTATTAAATACATTAAATTTTGTGTAAAATAATTAATGTAAAATAATTAAAGATAAGATATTTCACATTCAAAAACAATATAAAATAAACAACCTTATGGTAAAATATAATTTAAATATAAAAATGTCAACATAATATTTTTTCTTTTTAAACAATCAAAAATAAATAAAACTAAAAAAAAATGTATTTGAGGGATTTTTCCTTAACAAAATCCGGAAGAAAACATTATCATACCAGATCCTTTATACAACCTAATAAAAATGTCAACATAATAATTTTTATCTTAAAAAATTAATAAATAAATTAAAAACATAATATGCTGATTCCAAAAATAATTACTGTTAAACCATTACTGCTTTCAAACTGAAGTTAGATATTAAGAAAACCAAGATCCCTAACGTGGATCCTGTCTAATGGTTTAATAAGGTGGTTAGTAGGTAGAAATACTCTGATGCACTCCATTCTAACAAGATATAAAATCTTTTTTTTTTAAATAATATTGTTCACAAAAAAAGTTGTAACAACCTAGAAAATCTGTCATTTGAATGAAATGGTAGAAGTGGAATGAACACTTGATTATTATATTATTAAACTAAAAACGCGTATTTATAGAAAAAGTAAGTAGTCAAGTCTCATTTCAACTCAATACATTATCTCTCTAAAACCCCTAACCTCTTTTCCTCTAACTTCTCTCTAAGTCTCTGCTTCCATACCTCATCAGTTTCTCAAGCGGAGCCACCGTTGGAATCGTGGCGGAGAATAGAGCAAGTCTATCCGATCAGAACCTCCGTTAGAGTAAGTTCATTTTCTGCCCCTTTTCCTTAGAGCAGATTTAGGTTTTTGTTTTTCCTCTGCTTACTGAGCTCGCATGTG
>Ga0209700_110155_pt1 | contig 10076 bp, 14 predicted proteins | sample SiratroredBW_FD_187528 | JGI IMG/M metagenome (GOLD analysis project Ga0209700, IMG submission 187528) | Root nodule microbial communities of legume samples collected from California, USA - Siratro red BW (SPAdes) (version 2) | ecosystem: Host-associated > Plants > Roots > Nodule | place: USA...
CTCTCTCTCCACGTGCCAGCCCATTCTTTGCTCAAATCCTCTCCATTCCTAGCTTGCCACGTGGCGGGCAAAAACTCTCCACTCTTAGCTTGCCACGTGGCAAGCATTTTTTATTCTATTTTTAATTCTTTAATGAGTTTTAAATATTCACTTAGCTTTTAATTATTTTTAAATGCTCTTTAATTTTTTCCTAACAATAAATTTCAATAAACAAAATTTTATTTATTTATTTTATTTTGATTAAAGCACCCACAAAATTAAATAAATTATTTTTAATAAAATAAAAAAAAGGGTATATTTTTACCCGGACAAAATCGGGTATTGACACCATATATAGAGCCTTTAGGAGCTATCAAGGTCCCCTCTCTTTCAAAGTCATATTTCTTTTAGGAGTTGAGCAATCCATGCACAAATATTCGTTGTTACAACCATTTTCTTTTATGTTGTGTTTTTTTGACTGAGGGTTAGTTGAGATAACAAATTTAGATTCTAATTTTTGTATTTATGATAGATTGGTCCTTTATGATGATTACTTGATATATGAAGAGTCTACTTTAAGAGACCACATCATGACTTTTACAAAAAATAAAAATATCATTTCAACTATTTGGTATTAATCTTGTTTGGTTTCAGACAACCATATTAAGCTTAGATTCTATTTAGAGGACAACAAGAGAGAATGCATCCCTTAAACTTTATTGAGTGGAATTGCCTATAGTTATCATCAAAGCTTGGTTGATTTTTAATACTATTACTCTTAAAAAAGTGGGGAAAGTAACCAAAATTCAACATCAGTTATGGTGGGCCTGCACTGATTACAATACAATTATTATGAAATAAATTTGTGGTTCATCAAAATATTTTGCTAAACTGTTAGTTCAATTTTCTTATGCAGATTGATGTCCTGGAGGTTGATGGAGTCTATTATGGTATATGCTTTTCTGGATTGTTTATGAAATCTTATAATTTTATGACCATATTACCTGTTCATGCTTCTCAAGATTAAAACTTCTTTCATAGTAAAGCAACAACAATCATCCCAACAAGATCCAAAAATCAAGCTCCTTAAAACTTTTCATAAGCAACTCTTTTTAGCATCTACCCTACAGTGGTAGTTTCTATCTACTAACCTTCTTATTTCCTCTCATAGTAGAGCAACAACCATCATCCCAACAAGATCCAAAAATCAAGCTCCTTAAAACTTCTCATAAGTAACTCTTTTTAGCATCTACCCCCACAGTGGTAGTTTCTGTCTACTAACCAACCAACCATGAAAACATATATAGCCACTATTGCATAGTGTCTGTTGTCACACTTTGCTGCACTACTTACCAACTATCGAGTACCATCTTACCAGAAACCAAATGGCCTTTAGATTTCACTGTGGCACTCAAATAACAAATTGGTACTTTGAGAATTAGAACCACAATTATATTTAATCCAGACGAAAGTTTAGGGGGCACCATATTTATACGTAATACACTAACATTTCGTATATATTGTCAATTTTTGTTAGATTAAAGTTATAACTAAATTACTAATTCATTTTAATTAAGATTGAATAATATTTATTTCTTCCACATCACAAAACAAAGATGATTAAATGTAAAGAGTGAGGTAATCTTTTAAAAGCTAGAAGTTTGTAATACAGGAAGTAGTAGCTGGCTAGTAGCTATAGGAGAAATACACACTAGTTATAGGAGTAAGTTCACATTGATGGATAATGACATTTGAAATTTTTTGCATATCACATTTGTTATTCTCCAGTAGGTCTAGTCGAAACCTCATTCAAGAGAAAAGAAAAAAAGGTTTGACATTTTTTATTTTGGTTGTTGTATTTTCTTCTGTGACTTTCTTTATGTCCATGGTTTAGGGGATATAGTTTATTGTTCTCAAATAAATTAAGCAATGATAGATTATAAGACTTTCTTTTATAGTTGAATGATGCATTATGTTATTTGACAGATTATGGATATTCACCAAAATTGAAGTTGGATGTATAATAGATTAATGTCTAATAGAAGGGGATATAATGAAGCATTTTTAAAAGGAGTAGATGAGTTTGTGTCCTATGCATGTCAAGAAAGGAATTTGTCAAATGGAAAAATAAGATGTGCTTGTTCTAAGTGCAAAAATCTGAAGTTTTTCCATTTTGAAGAAGTTAAAGTTCATCTTTATAAGAAATGATTCATTCCTGGATATTGGTATTGGACATGTCATGGAGAAAGTGACCCAAACATATATAGATACTAATCCTGAGATTTTTAGTACACAAGAGGGACACCTTAATAGATTTGAGAGTATGGTTTACGAAGTTGCTGGTGTAGAGTATGAAATGGATCATGATCAAGAAATGGACGACTCTCCAAGTATGGATGAGACTCCAAATATAGAAGCTCAAAAATTTTATGAACTATTAGATAGTGTCCAAAAACCATTATGGCCTCGATGTAATAATCACACTGAATTATCTTTTGCTGTTAGATTTTTGACAATTAAATAAGAGGGAAACATGTCTCAAAGATCTTGTGATCAAACATTAGCCCTTATGAAAGAGACGCATCCTATTAGTAATCTTATTCCAAAAGATTTCTATAGGGCCAAAAAATTAGTCTCAAAACTTGGTTTAGCTACAAAAAAAAATTGATTGTTGTGTTGATGGTTGTATGTTATTTTACACTGACGAAGACATGCAGTTAAAAGAATGCAAATTTTGTCATAAACCACGTTTTCAGATACAAGATGTTGGTAGAGGTAAATACAAGGAGGTTCCTATTAAGAGAATGCATTATTTACCTCTCATCCCTAGGCTTATGAGATTATATGCCTCCATGAGTTCTGCTCCACATATGAGGTGGCATAATGAAAATAGACGAGAACCTAGGGTGTTGTGTCATCCATCTGATGGTGAAGCTTAGAAACATTTTGATAAAATGCATCCTGAATTTGTAGGTGAACCAAGAAATGTAAGGTTAGCCTTATGTTCTGATGTTTTTCACCTTTAATAATTCGAATCCACCTTATTCTTGTTGGCTGGTAATTGTTACTCCTTACAATCTTCCTCCAAAATTATGCATGACTACTCCTTTTATGTTTTTGACATTGATTATTCTCGGGCCACATAGTCCAAAAGGTAAAATAAATGTTTATTTGCAACCATTGATTGATGAGCTAAAACAATTATGGAATGGAGTGTTGACATACAATATTTCAAGAAAACAAAATTTTATGATGAAAGTTGCATTAATGTGGACTATTAATGATTTTCCTGCATATGGAATGTTGTCGGGTTGGAGTACATAAGGGAGATTAGCATGTCCATATTGTATGAACCAATCAAAGGCTTTTAGATTGAAAATTGGTGGGAAAGTTTCTTGGTTTGATTCCTATCGTCAATTTTTGCCTATGAACCATTCATTTAGAAGAAATAAGGATGCATTTTATAAAAATCGAATTGAAAAGTCGCAACCTCCACATTTTTTGATTTGGAATGAATTATGGGAACAAATTTGTTTTTTCCCAAAAATAACTGAAGTTGGTCCTTATATATGTGATGGACATGGTGAGTCTCATAATTGGACAAAACAAAGCATCTTTTGGGAGTTGCCTTATTGGAAAACCAATTTGATAAGACATAATCTTGATGTAATGCATGTAGAGAAAAATGCATTTGATAATGTCTTTAACATAGTGATGGATATAAAAGATAAGACCAAAGATAATGTTAAGGCAAGAATGGACTTAAATGAGTACTATAAGCATAGAGAACTAGAACTACAAGTGCAACCTAGTGGAAAAGTCTTAAAGCCTAAAGCAAATATTGTTTTATCCAATGAACAAAAAAATGTTGTTTACAAATAGATTAGTGAGTTGAAAATGCCAGATGGGTATGCCTCAAATTTTCGTAAGTGTGTGAACCTAGATCAAAGGAAGTTGTTTGGAATAAAAAGTCATGATTGTCACGTGTTAATGGAGATGTTGTTACCTATTGTTTTTCGTGCACTTCCCTATCAAGTGTGGAATCCTATAGCTGAATTAAGTAAGTTTCTTAAGATTTGTGCTCAACAATTTTGAGAGTGGATGATTTGTTGTTAATGGAAAAGAATATCATCATTACAACATGTAAGTTGGAACGAATATTTCCACCTGGATTTTTCAATTCTATGGAACATCTACCTATTCATCTACCTTATAAAGCAAGAGTGGTAGTTAACAATATGATTTTGAATAGGTACTTGAATAGGTTGAAACAAATGGTTAAAAACAAATCCCATGTAGAGGGATCTATTTGTGAGGCATACTTAAGCATGGAGACTTCTCATTTTTGTTCATATTATTTTGAGCCACATGTCCAATCAATGAGAACTAAAATAATGCGAAATGATTTTGGAGTTCAAAATGACAGAAGTCAAGAAACTCAATCAATTTTTAATCATGTTGGTCGTCCAGCAGGAATTTGCAAGAGTCGTTATTTGAATGAAAAAGAAGTAGTTGTTGTGCATTTACATGTCCGAGGAAGTTCAACCATATATTAAGTGAGTAATTCAAATTTTGTATTTCATTTATTTGTTTTGTTATAATTTTAACGTATATAAGAATGCATACATTTATAGACACTTTGTGCAATATTTGGAAGCATCTATTCCAAATATAAGTAGAATTGATATCGATAGAAGAATTATATCTGAATTTTCATTTTGGTTTCGAACATATGTAAGTATTGTACAATGTTATCCTTACTAATCTTATTAGTTATGATATTGTTATTTATGGGTATTAATTTTGATTTTGGTATTATTTTTTATAGGTTCATGATAGAAATAACCTAATACAAAATCAATATTTGCATCACTTAGCATAAGGCCCCCAAAAAAAGATTGATACTTGGTCCATATACTTTGTGAATGGTTTCAAGTTTCACACAGAAGAGTGGAGTATTGGTAAAAAAAAATCAATTGTGGAGTTTGTGTGAAAGATGATGATGAAAAATACTATTATGGTATTGTCAAAGAGATTATGCAAGTAGTATACTCAGGAGAACCAACCAAACAATTAGTGTTATTTAATTGTGAGTGGTTTGATAATACCATTAATCATGGTATAAAAGTTCAACTCCAATATGACATTGTAGTGGTTGATTTCATATAATTAACTTTCATTAATTTTAGTTTAGTTTTGATATCTATATTAAGTCTTACATATAATTAACTTTCTTTCTTTGTTAATGTAGAAGAAGTTTTCGATTTGTCCACCGGATCATAGGTGGGCAAGAAAGAATTTTGAAATGCGAGGTTCTATAATCATGAAAAATAATCTAAACAAGGCTCGACAAAATAAGAGTAAGCTAAATTGAATTGGAGATAGTACGTGGGATATATTATGTCAGCAATGGCATCTCAAGCATTCAGGAAGAAAAGCATAATTGGGAAAGTAAATCGAGCCTCTGAGTGTGGTGGTGTTGGAGGGTCTTTTCATACATGTGGCTCTATTAGCACATCTCAGCATAGATATAATATGGTAATTTGTTTTGCTACCTATTTTCTTTCTATATCATGGAAAGTGTGCATAATTTTGTGAAAATTTATTTTATTTTTTTAGACAAAGATGAATGGAATTCCTCCCACTACATCAGAATTATTTCGTCGCACACACCAACGACGTAAGGACAACTCTTGGGTGGATAAAAAATCAGAACAAGTAAATGTAATGGATTATTACCTCTTACGTTTTTTTTCTTACTCTTCTATTTGGTTTATTCAAAAACTTGTGAATTATGATGTTAATAGGAAGAATTTACACACAAATTTGAAGAACTAACACAGAGTGCATCCGCACAAGGAATTCCTCCACCAATTGAGTTAGATATTTTGTGTGATGTTGATGGAACAAAGAATGAGAGGATATATGGTCTTTGAATGGAATCTACCGTGATTAGAGGTAAGTCTTACTACCGTGGTTCATCTTCTTCCTCAAATGGGTGGATCCAAAGTCAAGAGCTTGATGAACTTAGAAAGGTTTTGGAAGAAGTTAAGAAAGAAAGAGATGAGCTTTGAGTCAGAATTGTAAATATTGATAAGCTTTTTGAAGAAAATAATGCAATCATTCGAGGATGGATGGATAGCATTAATTGTCAATCTATACCACCAAGCTTTGAGGAAATTGAAAATGATGATGAAACACAACCACCCAGTCAACCACTTGGTTCTCATCAAGGTATTTTTATTGCAATTTTTTTGTTGTTAGTTTATGATTGGGTATCTTTGTTGTTAGTTATTTTAAACACTTTCCTTTTAAGATGGAATTGGACTGAAACTGATTAGATTAATATGCTATAATCATGCATAATGTCTAGCATTTTTGTCCTTAACTAGGAACAATGTTGTCATCAAGATATACAATGTATTTTTTTAGGCTTATCTTCCCCCTACTATGACACATGAAAAGAAAAGATAATCCACTTCTCTATCGCTTTAATAACTTGTGATAAACATTTAATTATAAATGTGATTTGACAATTGCCAAAGAAATTTGACACACTTAGGATAATGATTGATTGATGAACATATCAATAAAATTGCAAATTAGCATGAATGAATGTTAAACAATGAAGCTAGAGAGAGACGAGGAACTACTAAGATAAATAATTCTCATTATTGGAACATTAATTATGTATAAAAGGGAGAAGAGAATTGAAATGAGTTTGACTAATACAGTACGTAGTGGTACAATATAAGAGAGGCTAGAGAGCTAATTCAGCTTTTTTTTTTCAATAGTTACAACTACCAGAATAGGCAAATTTAAACCACACCTTTACATAAATCAAACCAAACACTTATACCAAAGACTTTGTACTATTCTTGCATTATAGATATGAGTGATATTAGATGTTGATTTTATTGGTTATCTATGTTGTTAGTTTAATAATTTTATTAATATCCCCACTTACTCTATGAAGAACACTAGAAGAAAACAATGTTAAAAACTTTTAATGAAAATAGATTATAATATCTAAAAAGTATCTAATCCAAACACGGATCTAGTTGAATATGCTAGCTGGTGTAGAGTATAGGTTATTGGTTAACGTTAAGGTAGACCTGTCCTGTTGTCCTATCGCATCAGTAGCAACATCAAAGCCCAAAAAGGAGACGAAAGGGGTGACAACCTTAACCTTGACAAAAACCTGGTACTAGACATTCTTCGCGGCTTTCAATCAACCGTTGCTACAGACAGTTTTTCCTGACACGGTGGTGCGTTTGTCTGTTTTTGCCCCATTGACCTTTTTGATGAGTATGAAGAACGCTGAGAAACTCTCAGTCAAATGGTTATTTCCTTGGTTTTGGATTCTCTCGGGTGTTATGGGTGCACTAGCATGTGTTGTGCCCAAATGGGTTGTGGTGGGAAGGAAAAGAGAGGGTGAGAGAGTACCCTTGTGGAGCAAAAGGGTGATGATGGATAGCATGTGGCAAGCCATTAGAACGTTGGTTAGGGAGTACTTCATCGATATAACAAAAGGGTCATTTTTGTTTGTGATGTGGATGATGTCGATGGGTGTAGAGATAGACATGGATGGTGATGCTTACGTTGACAACATGGGAGCTTTGTTGAACTCGGAAATGGTGAAGATAGAGAGATAGGGGTGTGTGGGAAGAGAAGCATTGCTATTTGGACACATATATGAAGGTGATGAAGGTGGAATGGTGAAGTTTAGTGGAATCAACATTGGTGAAGATGGGTTTGTGGGAAGTAGGGTTGTGATAATGCCTGGTGTTCATGTGGAGAATGAAGCTAAGCTCTTTGCACTGTCTCTTGCCATGAAAGGAGAAATAGTTAGGTCAAGATAAGATAATCATATCATGCATGTATGTTTTTCTTTATTGTAGGGTGTGCTAATCCCATCATTATTAGGGTTAGATTAAGGTAATAATTATAATGATGTGAGATATAGATGAATTGTTATCAAAATTTTATTATAATACAATACAATTTAAAAGAAATAACTCATTAAAATTATAATTATACTTATATAATTGTCGCAACCGGCGTCACGACGGGACGACTTATAAAAATAATTAATTTTAATTTTTAAAATTAGGGGAGTCACCACCATAGTTTTTGTGGAAAACTATGGAAAACCAAAGAAAACAAGATAAGACTGATCTATGAAAACCGGATTGCGAGTCCGAGAGTCGGTTACGCGTGGGGAAGGTATTAGCCCCCCACGGCGCTCGTCTTGAGACGATACCTTTAACTGAATAAAATGAAATGAGTGTAATGTTTTGAAATGTTTATTTTTCACAAAAAATAGAAATAAAAGCAAACAAAACGTTTTTTATTTTGAAAAGGGTCCCGACAAGGTTTAACCTCGTTCCTACGTATCTCCATCAGGGATGGAGAATCAGGGTTACGTAGTTCTATGAGTAGAAAACAGTTTGTCGGTTGTTGATTTTAGTTTTGAATATTTTTTTGGTATATTTTTAATTTTTAGAAAAGCTTGTATTTATTATTATTTTTTTGAAATTAAATTTCACTTTGGATATCGCTTGAGGCGTATGGCCCCTTGATATTCCAAATGAGATTGAAGTTTTCCGAATTAATTCCCATATGACGCGAGCGGTCAATTAAGGAATTAATCAGAAGTCTTTATTCAAAGCGTCAATCTTTACACGAGCGAAAAGGCCTCCAAAAGACATAGCCTAAAATCAAATCTTAAAACATTATTATTTTTTAATAAAAAGAAATTATATTATTTTATTATTTTTTTATATATTTTTTTAAAACATGTCAGTTTTGGAAATCAGACATTTGTAGGTGCGAACTCTAATTTGTGGAGGTGCAAGCAGTAAACCCATACCACCCAAAATCCAACCAAGCTCGGGGCATTTTGGGAATTTGGGCAATAGGGGGTGCAGGGGTGCAGGCTTGGAATAGAGGGGGTGCAGGGAGCACCCCCACTAACCCATTAGGGTTGATGGTGCACATGCGCGCCTTGGGAGGCTATGGGAGCCTCCCTTTCGAGGCAGGGGAGGGCTTGGCTGGCGCAGGCAGTGTCCGGAGGCGACGGTGGCGTCATCGGCGACCCGTGAGGACGGTGGCGTCACCGGCAACCCGTGAGGACGGTGGGGATTAGCAATGGAGGTAACAGCATGGATATGGCGGTGATAAGGTATGTGGGTTCACTAAAGAGGTTCGGGGTTGATGAGAATGGCAAGAGAAATGCCATTGAGGCGTCGTCAAGTGGTTTGCCTGGAAGACGGAGTTACTGGAGGTAGGCAAAGGCGACAATGGAGGATGTTGATGATTGTAGGGGGTGAACATGGGGGATTAGGGTTTGCTCATGAGTTTTTGGCTCTTGGTGGTTACATGGCGAGACGAGGAGGCACAGTTGGGGTGCTATGGTGAGGCAAGGAGAGAGCATGGTGGTTTGGAGGCGCAGTGGGAGAGATAGAGGGTGAGAACGTGGCGTCGGTGGCTCCTGGCAGCGTAGAGAAGGAAGCAAGAGGTTGGGGTCGAAGCTAGTGCTCTTATGGCGATGTAACCTAGTGGTTTCGTGAAACTGGAGGTGTTGTGTGTTTATGGAGGTTTGATGATGGAGTGTTGGCACAACAAAGGTGGCGAAAGGTCTGTGTGGAAGGTATGGTGATTGCTTAGTGGTTTGGAGGTGAGAGAAAAGAGAGGTGAATGGGAAGAGGGTGGCTTGATGGAAGGTGCGTCGGAGGTGATGGTGGTGACGTTCGGGTTGAGGTTGGTTGGAAAGGCGATGATAGGAGGAGTGAGGAAGCTGATGGGTGGTTGGGGTGCGAAACCAGCGAGAGAAAAACAATGATTGTTGGTTTCGGTGGAGGAAGTTTGGGTGGTTATGGAAGTGCCATTGGTGACATTGGCAGGGATGTGGCAACAGGGTATGGTTTCAAGCGTTGGGCCTCGCAGGTGTTTGCATGGTGGTGATGGTAGGGTGGTAACAGGAGAGGGAGTGAGGGCATTCTGATGGTGGAGGCAGTGTCGTGGGATGGTGACCAGCAGCCTAGGGGGTGACGAGAATGTGTGGTGGGAAGGCTTCAACCTTCGGGCATGGGGGA
>Ga0209700_110156_pt1 | contig 10071 bp, 2 predicted proteins | sample SiratroredBW_FD_187528 | JGI IMG/M metagenome (GOLD analysis project Ga0209700, IMG submission 187528) | Root nodule microbial communities of legume samples collected from California, USA - Siratro red BW (SPAdes) (version 2) | ecosystem: Host-associated > Plants > Roots > Nodule | place: USA...
CCCACACACACACCAATTGGCTTTTATTTCTTTTTTAAACATACAACTGTTGATCCAATATTTCAATTTCATAAAGTCAAATCATTACATATGGAAAATTTGAAACTGTCATTAGAAAACTATCAAATACTCTAAGTCCAGCTAGAAATTGATATATCTAGGAGTCTGAGAGATTCTTTCAGCAAATACTGACACTTCATCCTTTTTTCCAACAACTCATTCCATTGATTTAAACACATAACTAGAATATTTCAGGAGCTTTCTGTTGCAGGTCATGAAAATTGCATTCAATTTCTGTCCTCAATTTTAATAAAGCTACTGTGAAATAGAATCTTCCTTACATTTTCTAAACACTTGCATAAGCTCGGTAAATATTATTGACATCATTTAAGCTATTAAACACTATATGTCCCATAGATTTCATGCCTAGTTTTAAATCCTGGACAGCCACGCCAGTGTACAGTGGCTTGCACCAGAAATGCTATAGCAGGATAGCTCTACTATTTTGAATTTTCTTATAGTTTATACAATATATACCATATACTCTAAAAATTCATAAAAAAAAGTACTAAAAAAATAATGAGATTCATAAATAACAACAAAAAATAATAGGTGTTTTAAACAAAACATTCAAGTAAATATGAAAAAAAAAATATATATATATATATATATATATAAGTTTCCTAGAAAGGAATCATCAATTATCAATCGTCATCTTTCAAATTGAAGTCTTCTTTATCATTTTCACTACTATTACAGCTGTCGATTTCATTTCTGACAATGAAAATCCTAAAAAAAGCTCCCAAAAAAGCATTAATGTATCTGTTCAGAGGGCTATAGCACAGCTATAGCCTTGCTATTCAGCCTGCTAAGGCAACCCCTGTAGCAAGCAAGGGCCTCTTTGCACCATAATGGCGCTATAGCTCTCTATTAAAAACCCCTGATTTCATAGACAGTGAGTTGCAAAATAAATGTAATTAAATTCATACACAAGAGGAGACCACAGACTAATGCTAAGAATAGAAGACCAGTACAGTTCAATTTGACTCTACATACTCACGCAACACAGTTGAAGAAATTTAGTTTACAAAACAAAATTACCTGCTTTTTCCTGCGCCAGTCTTCGATACCCTCTTTCACCATAGTTGCCCCAATGATGATAGAGAGTGGAAGGATAGCACTGACAGCAGTATAAGGAGTAAGCTTTGTGAAGGCCAAGATGCCGGCCACCAAGAAATAGAAATTAGCCACCCTCCTAAACTGCTCAAAAAGTGACTTTGGCAAGAAAGTGGCAACCGTGTATTTTGTGGACCTAACAGAATTATCAGCATAATTGAAAACCCCTCCTTCAAACCTATCAGGTTCATTGCAGAAAACCACCCTGGAATGACCATGTCCCCCAATCCGCGAATGTTCTCTCTTCAAGGTTGTTTTACCACAAGCAAATGAGTAGATCTTGCTAAACTTAATCTTCATCATACTCCTCTTTCTCCCACCCCTCATCTTCTTCTATCCAAAATAGTATAAGCGATTGATCCAAATTCCACAATGATAGCAATAATAAAGGAAAAAGGGGCCAAAAAAGGTGGACTAATTACTCTTCCCAATCCCCGAAGCAAAGTCCAACACTAGCAGACAAATCGGTAACCTCCCCAGTCGAAAAAAGCAACTTCCCTAACCACTATGCTTGAAAAGGAACTGAGTGTAACTAGTCAACAAACAAAATACCATCACAACCACACAAAACTCGGAGCCCCTTTTGGCCCTTTATCACAAAATTACGCAATCTTGGCCACGAAGCAACGGAAAGTGGAGAATGGAAGAGAAACAAAAGATGAAGTTTAAAGGACAAATCCTATGTTCTGTTGGAGACAAGAATGTGAAATGTCCTTCGACAAGTTTACGTAACTGAGTCACGAAAAAGAAGAAGAAAGCTTGAAATTTGGCATGTTAGGAAGGTGCATTTCATACCAAAGGGTGTTACTTTGTACCTTTATCGAACAGCAACGTGCCAAGAGAAAATTGAGGTAACAATATCGTTGTTTTGTCGGCATAGAAGCAAGCACCGAGAGAGAAAGTAGTCAGCAATTTCCTTCTGATTTTAAATGCTTTTAATGATGAAATAATTTTTTTATTAATTTAATATTTTGTAAATTAATTTTATTTTGGTTTGTTATTTCTGTTTTCAATTTCAAATCAACAACTTAAACTGTGTTATTGACTAAATATAAAAATTAAAATTAAATAAACGAAGGTTTCACAGAAATTAAAATAAATTTGTTATATTTTTAAAATTTTAAAGCATATTCAATATTTTCCTCTCAAATTATTCCACGCGAATTTCCCGGAACTAATTTCATATCATAATCAACATCATTTAATGTAATGGAATAATAGATACCTAGGATATGCACAAAAAATATATGCGACAGCGATATTTCATATCTATTATTCTATTGGAAGTACACATTTCAAGATAGTTTGTCATTAGAATAATGAATAATATATCAAAACAATTAAAATATTATTATTTGAAATGTAGCATTACGTTATAATCTTATAGGTATGTTTTTAAAACTCCATGAGCACTTTGATTCACCTACAGTAAATTTTTATAGTTTTCTTATCTATCTTAATATTATATGTATGTCGTTAATTAAAAAATAAGTTCAGTAATATATTTCTATCTCGCTTTTCTTAAGTTGATTTCAATATCATTTTATTATTTTGTTAAAAAAATTAATTAATTTTCTATTTTTTAAATGTAATAAGTTCATTTTTTTTATCATATTAACAAAAGTATTATTAGAAAAAGTGGTGATATGATAAGTGTGCTATTGGTGTATGATCAATATTTTATATCATTTTAGCATCACTAACACGTTTGATAAAAAGAGACTGAATTGTTAATAATGAAAATAATGAAACAATATTAAAATAAACTTAAAAATAATAATCTGAACAAATAAACTATTAAATTTAAAAAACAATGCTTTTTATCTAAAATTTAAATAAATTTAATATTAATTATTTATTTTTTGTTGAGAAGAGTATGAGGTTCAAATAAAATTATAAGGAGATTTAAATGTAATCCTAGATGTACTAGACTATTCTATTTTAAACCTAATTTACTCATTGTTTAAATATAAGGCTTGAAATCTTTTTACTTTGCTAAAATACAAGGTCTAAAATCAATTCTTAAACTATTATATATAATTTTTACAAATAGAGATTTTATACTTTTTATGTTTCAAAAACTCTAAAATGATTTTTTAATGTTGAACTTAGGTCTAAAGATTGATTGGAGGCTCAAATAAACTCAAATACACCTAAATTATCGATAAACTCTTAATCAGTCTTCTATGCTAACATTCTACTACTTAAAATATATATATATATATATAGTCTATATTTAAAAAATATTTGTTGTCTCATTTTGAACAATGAGATTCGTTTAAGATCAAGTACAAGTTAATATCAAGATCTCTTGAAGCATAAGTTAAACATTTTATCTTTACCAACGCCTTGACATAAGATCATTTTAACTCTAACTCAGCTATTTGTCATGTACAGAGTGTATTTTAAAGTTGCATGGAATGTGCAATGCCCACATTCAAAGTCATCGTACACAAAAAAGGACATGCACCATCTTCATATATATATATATGTATATATATATATATATATATATATATATACACACACACACACTTAGTCTATGTTGTAGAAAATACTCATTGTCTTTGTTTAACAAATGAGATTCGTTTAAGATCAAGTACAAGTCAACATCAATATCTCTTGAAGCATTAGTTAAACCTTTTATCTTTAGCAACGTCCTGACATAAGAGCATTTTAACTCTAACTCAGTTATCTGTCATGTACAGTGTGCATTCTTACCATGAAATGGTGCAAAAGGCTATCCAAAAATATGGGTAATTCCAACAATGAAGAATGTTGCGTAAAAGAATAGCAAATTTCATGCAACACCCACATTCAAATTCATCAGACACAGAAAGGACATGCATGAAAGGTTGAAGCTACTTAACGACCATAAAATTATATTTTTTCAGTGCTTATATAAAGCATCTTATCAAAAAGAAGAAAGGTAAAGAGGTTGCACCATGCCAAAATATTGTCCAGATTTTGTGAGTCTCAAAAAGCTTCATGAAAAACATTGTGAGTGTTTGTCCAACTAACTAGGGGAGAATGTTGAAGTCTTGTATTCTTTGAGAAACATAATCCCTCCCTAAAAAGCTTACCCAATGATATGAACTAGGAGAAAAATTTGAACCTTTAATTCGTTAAGAGACACAAAAATCCCAAACAAACAAACGCTATGATTTGATGATCATGTGAGCACTTGATCTTTATGCACGTGTCTCTATTTAGAAGAAGCTTAGAGTAGTAGATTGAGAAATTGAGATTTGTGTTGGTTTTTATCCTTTTGAGTACATCAATATTAAATAAAAGTATAAAAATTAAAACTGGTTGTATTGTTATTCAAATAGTTTATCTATTGTCAATGTTTCATTTGTTGTTACATGTCCATCATTTGTCCATCATTTGTTGTTCCATGTCCATTTATCAAATGATCACGTTATATTTTTCTATTAAAATATTATAAATTTGAAACCTAGCAAAGTGTTAACAACTTATAAACTTAGAATTTTTTATATTATTTGCAGTTATCTCACTTAGGGAAAAAAATTAAAATTAAGATATTATATGTATTAATATAATTATTAAACAATTAAAAGATTTATTTTCATTTGGTTGGAAATATATAAAGAACTATTTAAATGACAAATTTATCCTTAAAATTAATTTTATAACATAAACCTACCCTTCACCCTCAATTCACAAATGGCAACCCTGCACCTCTTCCTTCACAAATTTGCTCCTCACAGTGGTTGCACACCTTGCTTCTCACATTGCTCTCACGAATCACTGCACGGATTTTTGGTTGTCTTCAACTGTGCCTGCATTGTGGTTTTTCAACTCTCATATATCACGATTGTTGTTGACGACGTTGAACATTTTTTAGATTGTGTTTTTCTGCACTCCATTTTTCGATTGAAGCATCAATAAAAGTAAAGGAAAGGTTTGTTGGATGTTTTTGTTCTGATTGTGTATGATTGGTTGGCTAAATTGAACGGCAATAGGCAGTGGCGTGGGGTGTTATTTTTCGTTTCCGGATTCTAAATTCGGAAGCGAAAACGTTGTGAACTTGGATTCCGAATTTCACCATCCAGAAGATATTGGAAATGTCAAAATCATTTCCGACTTGCATAATCTAAAAGTTATTAGGAATATCAAAATCACTTCCTGATTATAGAATCTCAAAGACTTTAAAAGTTTGAAAGTATGGATTGTAAAATCTCGAAGACATTTTCAATTCTTCCGGAACAGAGGTATACATCTCAATCCAGAAATATTTGGGTATTTTTATTTACCTTCCCAATCTTAAAATCTAAAAGTCATTACAAAATCTATTTTAAGATAAATAAATTTTGTAATGGTTTCCGAATTTTATAATTCAGAAGTTAAATAAAATTACCCAAACTATATAATCCGTAAAACAAAACTTCCACCACCTCCCTTCAACCACCACGTTCACCCGACACAATCAAATTGAATCTAGCCTTCAGCCTTCGACAAAGCATTAGCACCCATGTCCAAATACTTCAAAACCTATTTCAGATTACATTAAGGACATTTTTGTCTTTTCCTTATGGTCACTTTTGGAAATATAAAAGAAATATGAAGATCCAGGAAGAAACACTGAGTTTACATGTGCAAATTGAGAGGGCCCATAATGAAGTAGCCTTGTTAGCTGCTCATTATTACTTAATCTTGCATGCCAACGTTACTATAAAAATTTCTAAGACTTGCTGATATCAGTGTTTAATTCGTATATATTACTATAATTAATTTACGCAATTAATTATTGAATAATAACTTTAGTATAATTTTAGAAATGGTTAAAATGAAAATTAACAATTCTTAACGATTTCATAATTTAAGATAAATTGGTAGTATAAATTGCATTTATAATATCAGTATATTTTTTATATTATTAAAAAATTAGTTATTAATTTATTTATTTTTTTATTTCTTAAAACATTATATGTAAAAAAAATAATCTTAAGAAATGGAGTTTAAGTATAATTTAACCTTATAAAATTAGTTTGTACAGTGAAATTTGCACATTTATAAACTAAGGAAAGACATTGTGGGATCTTCAATAGTGGGTGACCCGATAAACCCAACAACCTTATTAAGATAGATTCTGAGATAAAATTATAATTATAACATCATAAGAAATGTGAAATAAGAGACAAAGAGAGTCACTCATAAAATAAATCTCTTTCAAAACAAAATAAATATTATAAATCAACTAAATTGAGAATAATAACTCATTGAGTTAATATACAGGTTAAAAACATAAAAATAATAAAAACTATCTCTAACATACTGAATAACTAACACTTTAGACTGAATAACAACTAACAAACTAACATAGACTATGAGTTTAAACTGAATAACAACTAATAGATTAATGATTTAAACTAAACAATAACTAAATGGAATAACTAATTATGTTAACATAATAACTAATTCTGTTAATATAAAATAAGTATTTTTTTTTCTTTTTCTTATTTATTCTAAAATACTTATTTTAAATTTAAAATGTAGGAGATAAATTAATTTGACTAACCTTTTTGGACGGTGCTTCAAATTATTCTGCTTTTTCAAGGAAGGTTACTTCTCTTTTTTTAATTTTTGTCTTTATTTTTATTTTTACGCTTTGTTGTCACCTTACTTTCATTTTTATTTAAAAAAAACAAAAAAACATACTATATATATATATATATATATATATATATATATAATAGATAGATATATTCTCTAAACATTGCGAAGCCATTTTGAACCCTGCGCATCCCTTGTTCCCAATTGAAAAAATATATGCTATTTATATAAAAGTGAAACAAATATAGACTTTTTTATATTCAAGAGAGTATGTGTCACGAAATATTTGCTTGTAATGATACGTATAAAATGAAATATTTGCTCATAATATTTATAAAACAATATTTATAGAACTAGCTATATTAAACAAATAATATTTTGTTATATAATTGAGTGAAATTGAAACTCGTGAACCCATTCTTAATCCAATTATAATTTTAGTTATAATTGGAATATCAAATGAAACTCAACTTAATTTAACTTAAATTGTAAATATATATATTTGGGTTATATTTGATTTAGTGGATTAATATATTTGTTGAAATATACTTACCCGCAATAGTAATATTCAGGGCAACTATTAATATATTTGTAATAAAAGTTCCAATCTTGTATTTGTCGCCTTTATTTCAAGGGGATTCGAAATTAAAGCCTTGTGAAATTTTTCATTGTTTCTACATTCTCTTAATTTGTTTTTTCTTGTAGATTATATATTAGATTAGATGGTATGTCTCATTCAAACTTGCATTGACCTTTCATTCAATCCACTTCCACGTCATGTTTCATAAAACCCAAACACCTCTTGAACTTTTCAACGAGTTTAGTTAAAAAATGACCGAAGCATAATCTCCAATGGAGTTATTCAGTTCTTCAATTCCCTGAAAATCCAAAACCAACTTCGTTTGACTTCATAGTAGATTCTCCCATTGAAATTGACACAAGGGGAAGCAATGCAAGTTTCTACTATTTAATTGTGAACTAGTTTGACTTAGCAGAATGAAAGTGCTAACAAAATTAAATAATGAAGAGAATATTGCAAATGTTGGCACAATTGAAACTCATCTAAGATCTCAAAATAGGTTGATTCAACGCAATAGACAAAGAATAAAGATCCCTACGGCCTAATCAACCATAGTATTTATAGTACACATCATTGTTGGGTTTTATTTTAGTGCAAAAATGAAGACTAACTTGAAGAAAACTTAGTGATACAATTCGGCCGTGAAATATGCTGAGGACGAATTTGAGCACCGTACAATTTGCCGTTTTATGCAATTGAATTAAGTGTATATGGTATAGCCGAAGTTCAAGTACAAAAGACAAAAGCTTACATCCACTTTGTGAATGATCTACTTTACACAAGAGATACTCAATAATTTATCAACATTGGACTAATCATGCTATCAAGACTTGGCTCATGTATATCTATAAATTATAAATTATAAGTAACTTTTAAATATTATGTTTTGTTATAGGTGATTTTTAGGAATCCAAGTGTGAGTCTAAGTTCCAGATTAAGAAAGTTTAACAATATATAAGAAAGAAGACTCATAAACTTAATACCTTAAGATTTTGGGTTGAAGGTGATGTCATTTCTTTATATGTTGACTTCTAATTTTCATTATTGTTTGTCTCCCCGGTATTTTTCCTCTCAGATTTTTCCAACAATGACTTGACCTAGTATTTATGCAGCTCATATCTTAGAGGATGATTTATGTAATAAGAAACATGTAATCAATTTTTGTTGGGTATGAAAATTCGTGGACCAAGAAAAGTCACAGTATTATCAGCATGGTTAATCTTTATGAAAACCCTATGGCAAGAAAAAAAAATGGTGCATTTCATTTTATTTGTTTTTTTTAATGCAATACAATAATGTTCAATGAATAAGGATAAGAGAAAAAAGAAATTACTCTTTGATTTTTATATTGGCTTATTTGATAAAGCAAATTAGGTTAAATTCTCAAATAACTAATTGAGTTTTACTCTATAAACTATTACTGTAAGATACAAACAGAGTACAATAATGTCAAAAATATTTTCTAAAAATGGATTTGAAAATCTCTTTCTTTCGTTAATGTGCAATGAACAAGAATAAGAGAAATTACTCTCTGATCTTTATAATGGTTTGTCTCATAGAGTATACTACATCTAATTCTCAAACAATTGATTGAGTTTTACTTTGTAGACTATTGTTATAGGATACAAACTGAGTTATTTGGAATGTGGCCACTAAAAAATAATTTTTGTCTTGGTTCTAAAGAAAGAAGTAACTAAAAATACTTTTTACATATATTTTTGTTTGAGTTTTGAGTGAAATAAATATTTTAAAAAGTACATTCATTTTACATATTTAAAGATAACTGTATAAGGCTGAATATTGTGAGGTGCTAGTACCTTTTCTACATTAATTGATTTTTGAATCCAATTTTGGTTTTGAATACCATTTTTTTTAAGTTTTTTATATAGTTTTTTTATAATAAATTATGATAGAGTCTCTTTTATTCTTTTTTAAAGATTTTTGTTGTTTCTTTGTGATCCCAATTGTGATAAGGATGTTGAAAAAAAAAAACGAAACACGTTATACCTGGATAGAAGTGTGGAGTTTTAGAAAATATTAACCACCACGTTGTAACTTTATAAATATAAGATTTCATAGACATGTTAAAAGATAAAAATACACATTTGTAACACATCTCAAAATTGACAATGAATAATATTTTTATTATTTTTGTGTGTATATTGTGGTGTATTATGTAAAAGAACTTTGTTTGCATGTAATGTGTTGATTGGGTAAACACTTGATTTGTTATTTTTATTGGAGTGTTATGATAAAACATACATCCTCTTGTGTAATTAAGAGTTACCATTGTTAGGTATCCAAGTGTGAGTCACTAGTACAAAAAGGATCTTCATCGTCGGTTCTAAGAGACATTTATCATCGGGTATTGAACTGACGTTGACCCAGGAGACGTTGATCATGACGTTGGTTAACAATACCGACGTTGTGTTAAACACCACAATGTCGGTTAGAACAAAGAAACCGACGCTGGGATTTCGCTGAAATGGTTCCTTAACTAGGTATTGGGCCACGTCGGTTAAGGCACAAAACAACATTGTGCAAGAATCACCACGTCGGTTGGAGTCTCTTAACCGACGTGGTGATGCTTTGAAAACAGATGCATCACAACGTCGGTTAAGAGGCTCCAACCGACGTTGTGATTCTTGCACAACGTCGTTTTGTGCCTTAACCGACGTTGTGATACATCTGTTTTCAAAATTCAGGTGCATCACCACGTCGGATTTGACCATAACCGA
>Ga0209700_110157_pt1 | contig 10071 bp, 5 predicted proteins | sample SiratroredBW_FD_187528 | JGI IMG/M metagenome (GOLD analysis project Ga0209700, IMG submission 187528) | Root nodule microbial communities of legume samples collected from California, USA - Siratro red BW (SPAdes) (version 2) | ecosystem: Host-associated > Plants > Roots > Nodule | place: USA...
TATTTTATAATATATATATATATATATATATATATATATATATATATATATATATATATATATATAATTACTTAATTAAAAATTATTATGTATAACAAGTCCATTGACTTGTATAAAAATTACCTAAAAGTTATATTTATCACTTTCCTGGTCAATGATTGAATTTATCAATTGACTGCGTAAAAACTCTTTAGGTAATTGATAAATAATTTCACATCATTTTCACTTTTTTTTCTTAAAATTTAAATTATTTTTTGAATATACTAAATTTAATCAAACATGTTGGCAACAATTTCCTAAAAATACAATAATTCCAATTCAATATTAAGTAATTGTTTTGTATTTTTTTTTCTCTCATATGCAATATGGAAGTGACACGTGTTGGAGATTCGAAACTTGAAACTACGCCCACACCCTGGGGGTTTCAGGTGGGTTAAATTAAAAGGGGCATTTTTTTTTTTTTTTTCATTGCATGGGAAGGACAAGAACACCCATTACTTAGTACAGTACTTATGTTTTTTGTTAGTTTAAACACATCACAAAAGTGACGATGTAAGAGCTAAGTTCGTTTCATGTTTACTGTTCAGACTCTCTCTCTCACATTCACAAGTGTAGAGAGAGAAAGAAAGAGAGAGGTGATGTGTCTCTATTTGAACACAGTACATATATAGTAGCTGGAGGTATAATCAGTTGCAACTATTCTATAGAGTAATAAATTTTTCTTGTGGTGGGGCAGTTGTCGGCTAAGGAAGTTGGACAAGGATTCGTGAGCTTTGTCTCAAACTGTTTTAGAAAGGGCTCAGTTTTCTTTAGATAATTCGGGTGGGGTGCTCCTTCTTCTTCTTTTCTCGGTTTCACTTTGTTTTTGCTTCACAGAACAGGATAATATTCATCGCTGCCACTTTAATCTATCCGAGGTTAGTTAAGTTATTCTTATCTCCGATTTTTGTTGGGGTGGAATTTAGGATTTTGTGTGGTGTGTTGTGGATTGGTCACGTAAATGGCAGATTCTCTTCCTGGATTGGATGCCCCTTTAGTCAACTGACCCAGATAGTGTTTCTGGAAGAATATAAGCGTAGTTACTTGTTTTATGCAGATGGTGGAATGCAAATGGGGTATTGATTCGTAGTATGTTTGTTAATGGGGGTATTGATTCAATATGCAAATGGGGTGTGCATTTTTTTTGCTGAGTTGTATGATATGATGTCTATTACGCACCTTTGACAAGGAATACAGAAAATTCCTGGGTTGTCATATCTAGAAAGCACGAGCATATCTTTTGAGGTGTAAAATTTAGAGGATTTGCATTGATGCTGAAAGAGGCAGACTTTGGAAACTGGCCTGGTTTAGGAAGGAAGATGTAGATCACATTATAGAATCCGTTTAAATATGTTGTTTATCTGCAGGTTGCGTGGTTTTAATTGTAGGAAATAATGAGAGAGTAAAAGAAACAAATTATGCAATATTTGCCTCCCTCTTTATTTCATTATTCACCCTAAACATTATACAGAAAGTAAGGTTGGTTTTCTGTAGTTAGTATATGATTTAAACAAGTACTTCATCGTAATCAACATCTTTAATATATACCAATGGAGAAAGATTTTAAGTATATACTGTAATTAACCAGCTTCACTACATTCCTGCCAGCAGTGGTTGAAGTTTCCCTTTACAAGTTTTTGAATTCCAAATATTTGATTTGATCATAACATAATTTTGAGCAGTAGCGGAGTGTTTTTTTTTTTTTTTTTTTTTTTTTTTTTTTTTTTTTTTTTTTTTCATTCTTGTTATTTTTGTATTTTTGGGAAGATTCCATAAAACATTATTCACTGCAGAAACCTGCTAAAGGATTAATTGTGACTTTTTCTCGTGTTGATTTTAAGACTCATTATGATGGTTGTACCTGTTTCAGAGCTCACCACGGGGCACAATAGTGTCATAAAGGTGCTGAAGGCAGAGATGAATTTCCTTATTATATCAGTGAGTGATGCATTTAACCTTTTAAGAGAAATAGAACCTTTATTGGAGTTATCCAAATAAATCAGTGAAAATCTGCTAGACATGGAGGACACTGAAAGGTAATATTCATAGATACTCCTTCTCTGCCCCATTTGTGCTATGTATATTATGTTGTTCTGATTAAGTGTATTTTGTTCTGCTTGTATGCACTATGCAATCACTGTCTTGTAAAGTATAGGTTTGAAGAGAAGTCCTTTCCAAATGGGGATGTCTACATTGGTAAAATCAAGGACGTGCTTCCCCATGGAAAAGGAAAGTACATATGGCAAGATGGGACAGTTTATGAAGGTGATTGGGTAGATGGGAAGATGACGGGGAAAGGACTAATTACATGGCCAAGAGGAGCAAAGTATGAGGGTGAATTCTCTGGGGGCTACCTTCATGGTCATGGCACCTTTACACATTCTACCGGGTGCATTTATACAGGTGGCTGGAGGATGGATGCTTATCATGGAATTGGAAGGAAGATGTATTCCAATTCAGATATATATGATGGTTTATGGAAAGAAGGAATTCGTGAAGGCTGTGGAAGGTATTCTTGGGAGAATGGAAATATATATATTGGGAATTGGAAAAGTGGGCAAATTAATGGAAGAGGGGTTATGAAGTGGGATAATGGTGATATTTTTGATGGTAGTTGGTTAAATGGTCTCAAACATGGATCTGGAGTATATAGATTTGCAGATGGGGGGCTTTATATTGGGACATGGAGTAAGGGTCTAAAGGATGGAAAAGGAACATTCTATCCTGCTGGTAGCAAACAACCATCTCTAAAGAAGTTGTGCTCTCTTAACAGTGATGATAGTGGTTTGTTATCCAATGCAGAAAAACATATGCCTCCGAAGCAAAAATTTACACGTAGTGTTTCTGAAAAGATTTCAGTCAGTGGTAGATCAAAAAGCTCTCGTCAAATATCACATAGGACTTCATCATTGGATTCAAATTTTAGCATTGAAAATCCTACTGGAGATTGCATATGTCGTGACTCTTCACCCTCATTATCACAGACCTTGAATGAAAATCAATCTGAGGCCGCATTATCACCCTCTTTGGTTTATGAAAGGGAATATATCCAAGGAGTTCTAAGTATGGAGAGAACTAGGCGTTATTCAGAAATGGCACATAAAAACAAGCGGCAAAATAAGTTTAGTGTGAAGCAGGTTAAGAAAAGTTCATGGATTGATATTTTTAAGGGCCGCCGAAGCTATTATTTGAAGCTTAATTTGCAGCTTGGCATCAGGTAAATTACATGATCTAACATCACCCTTCTAATCTATTTTGAAACAATTAATATAGTATCTGTTACCAGTAATATTACCATTATTTCTGCTGCATTATAGTTATTGTTGCTTTAAAATCAAGACCGTGTGTAGAAAGTGATTCAACCAAAAAATTATATGACTTCAGTCCTGAAATTAATAACTCAGAAGTATTGAACAATATTCCGTGTAGTTAGCAAATTAGTGCACATTAGAGTGTATTGATACACAGTTGCTCCTTCATTTAAAAATGAAAGATAAGGAACGATTTGTTTTTTGTTGTTAACAGCAATACTGGTAAAAGTATTTCAGCATGGATAGAGAATTTAAACACGTTTAAGTACAAGAATTCCAAAAAAATATATAGATGATAGAGTGACTATACCAAAGGTTTTAGAGTCATCATCATTAAAAGCTTATTCTCAAGGCAGATGGGAGGTTATTTAGTTTGCAGAAATTATTGGCTTAAATCACCTTTGACAATAGTATGTTTTTACGCTGATAAGGTTGATGCTGTACTTTGATTATTAGATGTTGATCATTCAGGCTGATCTGAGAGGGAAATAGACAGAAAGATGAGTGAATAGGAGGACAGAATGATATATTCTGTTGAAAGCATGTAGAGCATGCAAAACTATGGGAAAAAGAAGAAGCTAAACTAAAAGATCAAAAGGACTCCCTCTTTACCTCATTCTTAAGTGCCATAAACTCCATTATATTTCTTGTTAAATCAAAGTTAATTCCATTTGGTATTTTGTTCAATATGAAGGTTTGATTAAAGAAATTTGGCTGAATTCTCAGGTACACTGTTGGAAAGATTACACCAGTGCCTGCACGTGAAGTTCGGTCATCTGATTTTGGAGATCGAGCTAGGATAAGGATGTACTTCCCCAAGGAGGGTTCACAGTTGACTCCTCCACATTCTTCCATAGATTTCTACTGGAAGGATTATTGCCCTATGGTCTTCAGGTATTTATTAACTACATGTACACCTGAAGAGTTGTATGTTTAGCATAATTTGTCAGAACCTTTTCCTGGCTACATTTGGATCCATTTATTTGAAAGTTGTAAGACATAAAAGCATTGGCTCCTCTTAAATTTTGCTTGCTGTGTTAGCTTAGAAAACTAATAGTGCATCTTAATTTATTTCCTCTGAAGAACTTCCAAACTGGAGAATCAATGTTGAGAGTTTAGCCCAACCCTTTTCCTTAGGTATAAATAAAGGAAGGAAATATGTCCAATTTTAATGTGAACATTGTCATTAACGAAAAAATATTCATGAATTCTTGAGAATATGAATTTGAGATTATAGTGGTATATTAGAGTCATAGAGCGCTTAGTCAAGGCTATGGTTTAGAAGCACATGATATTTCGAGATGTATCTATTGGCAGACTCAACATAAACAACACCTTATTTTCTAATTAGCAATTTTTCCATTAATGAATTGAAGGTTTCATGTGCTCGATTTATGTATGCCTCCCCATATTTTTTTCTTCTGCTTTCTTTGCATAATTACATTAGCATATATTTCCAGGAATTTGAGAGAGATGTTCAAATTAGATGCTGCAGAGTACATGATGTCCATTTGTGGTGATTCTGGTCTAAGGGACATATCTTCACCTGGAAAAAGTGGCAGCATCTTCTTTCTTTCTCAAGATGATAGATTCGTGATAAAGACACTGAAAAAATATGAACTTAAGGTTTGTAATCACCCCTTTTTCTTCCTTCATGGATCAAGAACATTTTTACATTAATTGTCTTGTGTTGAATTCAACAACTGGTATGAGTTCAACTCTTTAACAGTTCTGAAGTTGTTTGCATGAACATATTAGAGGGCATATAAACAATAGAGTGATATACAATTTCATTTGTACCACCAGCTAGCCCCAGAGATCAGTAATGCTTGATAGGGCCACAAATTTGACTACAAAGTTTAAGGACGAGGTTCAACGAAATCCGTGCCAAAATGGCTTGTTTAGGCCATTTGGATAGAAATTTTCTGTAGAGAAGTATTTTTTTTGTTATATGAAGAAAAGATAGTTGTATATAAGTCTATTTTTGATAATTCATCTACACCAGTTGGACTTGCTAGAGCGAGTAATTTGATGACAATTTTCAAGGACAAAGTTCGTGAACTCCACTGCAAAATATCTAAGAAGACCACATTATGATGCACCTTTTCTGGATAGACATGTTTTTGCGGTGAAAAAAACATTTCTAGACTGAAATAGATGATGGCTATCTTTCTGACTCTTGTAGACACCAAAAATACTTCTAGTTCTAGTGCCTATAATCTTATGACAATTGAAGGCCAAGTTCATAAAATCCAATGCCAAAATGGCTCATCAAAGGTTGTGTTTAGATGGGCTCTTCTAGCGAAAAGTTGTTGATATGTTTGTTAGAAAGTCACTTTTACAGAGAAATTAATGATTGCTTATGTTTCCATCTTTTACCTTAAATAATGAATTTGATTTACCCAAATAAGTGACAATTCCAAAGTTCATGTTTATGTATAGACGCTTTTTCTTTTCTTGTAGGTTATGCTCAATATGCTTCCTAAATACTACCATCACGTAGGAAGTTATGAGAATACTCTTATTACAAAATTCTTTGGTCTCCATCGAATAACACTAAGAGGTGGGAAAAAGGTATTACCAAATATCCATCTCTAGCTTCTTTTCCATTGGTACTACAGCTATAAATATCCTTGTTTTCCACCATGGCAAGTGAGAAAAGGGTTGGTTGTTGTTGCTGTTGGATAAATATTTCCTTCTCTCTTCATTAGGTGCGCTTTGTGGTCATGGGGAATATGTTCTGCACAGAATTGCATATTCACCGTCGTTATGATCTGAAGGGGTCTTCTCAAGGAAGATATACAAAGGAAGAAAAAATTAATAGCAATACAACATTGAAAGATCTTGATCTAAAATACGAATTTCACATGGATAAAAAATTACGAGAATCCCTATTCAAGTGAGTTCCTACTATTTGAAAGCTATTTCTGTTCAAAGATTGCATGAAATTCTGGTTGGTTTCTATCTCTACCCCTGATTTTTGAAACAGATAATGAATTTTCAAAGTATTAATGAAAAGATATGTTGGATTATCTCTAGTTTGAATCAAGCTTCTTGTTTGGACCTGCTACTATAGCTTTTACTGATTAATATCTGGTTAGTTTCCCAGTTAAGAACTGCATGAAAAAAGGTTCTCTGTTCATATTTTCAAATTGGAGAGATTTATTTCTGAACTTTACATTAGGATCGGCAAACCAAATTGTGATCAAAATAGAGGTGTTGCATTAGATATAATTAGTGCAGGGTGATTAAATGTGTTATGAAATTGCTATTGAAGATTCCACTTCTTTCAGGGAACTTTCTCTTCATTGCTAGAAGTTATAAATCACTGTGCTCTCTGGGTTTTATGATTGATTTACTTTCATACTAGCACACTTCTACTGGCACGTTATAAAACTGAGTTGTGTTTCTTGAGAATATATGAACTAAAATATTTATCAAGACAGTTGTTTTGGAATGCTCATTTACTGAAGGATTAGTAAGTTGAGCTTCTAGTTATGATTCAAATGCTTTTTTCTGGTGCAGACAACTTTCTCTAGACTGCATGTTCTTGGAGTCTCAGCAAATAATTGATTACAGTCTTCTGTTGGGATTACATTTTAGAGCTCCGGAGAATCTGAAGGCCTTAGCTGAACCTTCCAGACTAATGCAGCCTCAATTTAGCTTAACTTCTGAAGATGGTAAATACCTCCTATGATCTCATTTTAGAACTTAAAATGGGAGTTTTTCCTTAAAAAATTTGTGATTTTAGAAGGCAGCTAGCATGGTTTATTAAGTAACTAGGATTTGTTTGGGCAAACTTCTCCAAAAAAAAAAAAAAAAAAACTTTAGGAGAGAAAAAAGTAAGAAAAAAAATTGAACTTCTTCATAAATTAAAGTAGCTTCTACACAAGTTAAACAGTAAAAATTTAGAAAAATTCTCTGAGAAATTAGCTTATGCATAAACTAATGTTAACTAAACTCTTTTCAATTTTTTTTCTTCTAAGGAACTTATTCAAACAGGTCCTAATTTTTCTAAGCGTCCATGATATGGATAAAAAAAATTTGCCCTATGACGATACTCCAAAAGTTCAGACAGTTCACTAAGCTTTTATTCCACTGATAAGCTTGTGTTTGGATCATACAAGTTCACTAAACTAATTCCATTTTCTCTATTTTCTTCTTGCATTTGTTCCTCAGTTTCTTTTGTACTATTGAGCACTTTTTTACTTGCTTTGCTTTACCAGATGCACAGAAGCAAGGGGAGCAGTTGATCATTCCCAAAGGCTTGTTATTGGTTGCTCATGAACCCAGCTTTGTGAACACTGCACCTGGACCCCACATTAGAGGAAATACGTTGAGAGCATACTCCATAGGTGACAAGGAAGTTGATCTTTTACTTCCTGGTACTGCAAGGTACCCTCTTTAGCTTTATTCTGTATGCTTCCTTTTTCAATATTCATTAATCTAGCACTTTTACAAGTATTCTTTAACAACAATTCTTAGCAGAAATCACCTGTTTTGTTGTGTTCCATTGCAATGATACATATGATATATCAAATGGTGTGTTTGTTACTCAGGTTGCGAGTGCAATTAGGAGTAAACATGCCAGCTCAAGCCACACGCAAAGTTCAGGAGGACAAGGTGGAGGAGTCTGAAGTAGAGCTTTTTGAGGTTTATGATGTAGTCTTATACATGGGCATAATTGACATATTGCAGGAATACACTGTGAAAAAGAAACTTGAGCATGCCTGCAAATCACTGCAATATGACCCTATGACTATATCAGTCGTCAAACCAAAGACTTATGCTGAACGGTTCATCAATTTCCTGGAGAAAAAAGTTTTTCCGGAGCCAGAGACTCCTTGAAATGTACATGTTACCTTTTTTTCTTGTTTAAATACTTCCTTGTAATCATTTGTTCTTAAGGAAGAGTATTTTGTTAGTTGTATTTTACATATTTCTTCTTTTGATGCGAATGTGTATTCACTCCCAATTTCCAAACAATTAAATTAAATTGCCTTTTGTATTACTTTCTAATAATCCTAAACATTTCTTATATCAAACACGACATGTTCTGATATGGTTGTCCGAGAGAGATGTTGGAAAAGGAGAGAAAGATAGGAGAAGAAAAAAAAATGTTATTAATATGGGCTAAACCTCAAAATACAGTTCTCAACTTCAACAGGTTAAGTTGCCTGAATGCTAAGCCTTTGTTAAGATCCACCAGAAAAAAATCTGGACTTCCATTTAACAAGAATAATTAATCTCCTATCTTCAGTAATTGCTGAATAATCAGCATCTCTGTTCTGACATAATTCAGATCTAATCCCTCCACTTTTCTAACCAAAGCACCAGGACAAGAACTGAAGAAACAAAAGCAACATTGGTTAAAAACAGAAGAATTTTACAATTTAGTATATATGTATGGACCAGTTTCTTTATAGAGATTCTTTAAAGAAAAAAAATAAACTTCTTTATAAATTAAAATTAATTTATATATGAATTAATTTGTAATTTTTTTATAGTTTTTCTAAATTGTCAATTTTCACCTTGTGCAAACAATATAACTATTTAACACATTCATTTTAATACACTTTTTATTATTGGCTAAAAATTAGAAGACATAATTAAGTTTGTCAAATAAATAGTGAGAAATATAATTTTCTATAATATCTAATAAACTCTGGTAAATAGTACAAGATGTGTTAAAGAATTAGCAATCTGTCTTCAATACCTTTTTCACATGTGTTGCTAAGAAGGATGAACCTTGCTAGAAGCAATGGGTGAGTTAACTGAAGCCTCAATAATGTACCTATTGGAAGCAACAGAAGCAACCCTGTCCTCCATTTTTCTACCACTCCCAGCAGATTCAATAAAACTATCATCTCCAGTTTTTGACATTCTCTCAACCTCTTCTTCAAAGTACCTAAACTCTTCCATGGCACTTTCCATGATGCTGTCAAAGTGATCCTCTGCTTGTTGCATAGTATCTTCTGCTTCTTCCACCTCTCTCTCTTGTTCCACAGCCACCCATGCCTTGTATGACTCAATCTCAAACAGCTTCATCAGGTCTTCTGTTGTGAAAAGATCAAAACTTTTGTCATGCAAAGGTTGATCTGAGAAGAAGGTGAAGTGGGAAATGAGTGTTTCCATTTTTCTTGAGAGTGAATTGATGAAGCAGATGTCATAGGTGAGGCATATATAGAACCAGTATTTGTCTTTTTACAACGTTAAAAAAGGCAGGAATTTGCTGTTGGGTCACAAGGTTCCTAACCCATGTTGGACCAAATCTTAGTGTAAATTCTTGTGGGACAGTGAAACCAGTAACACAAGACATAATTATTAGCTCTTTTCATTTGGGTATATTATAAGAAAAAATAATTTCACGGGCTTCATTTTATATTAGATTAGATAATTTTTTATGAAAAAAGATTTCATTATGATGTGAAAAAGGCTTAGAGAACCGTTGGAAAAAGCTTTCTCATTTATGCAAGACTTTGTCTTGAAGGATGACTTTTCTGAGATAAGGACAAGTTTATTCACAGCTTGATTTTGATGGATTGTTAAAAAATATACAAACTAATGGTTTTTGTTATTTTCATGATATAAAAGATTCTTTTATGGTTTTTGTTGTTTTAAATAACCCAATCTGTTTTTTAATTAGTTACACGCAAAGATTCTAAAATGTTTGTTTAATGAACTACATAAAGTAAGATACAGTTTTTTTTTTTTTTTTTTT
>Ga0209700_110158_pt1 | contig 10068 bp, 1 predicted proteins | sample SiratroredBW_FD_187528 | JGI IMG/M metagenome (GOLD analysis project Ga0209700, IMG submission 187528) | Root nodule microbial communities of legume samples collected from California, USA - Siratro red BW (SPAdes) (version 2) | ecosystem: Host-associated > Plants > Roots > Nodule | place: USA...
GTTAGATATCTATGTATTAGATATCTATCTGTTAGATATCTATTTATAGATATCTATCTGTTAGATATCTATGTCTTAGATATCTATCTGTTAGATATCTATTTATAGATATCTATCCGTTAGATATATATTTATAGATATCTGTCTGTTAGATATCTATGTATTAGATATCTATTTGTTAGATATCTATTTATAGATATCTACTGTTAGATATCTATGCATAGATATCTATCTGTTAGATATCTATGTTTAGATATCTATCTGTTAGATATCTATGCATAGATATCTATGTATTAGATATCTATTTATAGATATCTATCTGTTAGATATTTTTGTATTAGATATCTATTTATAGATATATATCTGTTAGATATCTATTTATAGATAGCTATCTGTTAGATATCTATGTCTTAGATATCTATCTGTTAGATATATATTTATAGATATCTGTCTGTTAGATATCTATGTATTAGATATCTATCTGTTAGATATCTATTTATAGATATCTACTGTTAGATATCTATGCATAGATATCTATCTGTTAGATATCTATGCTTAGATATCTATCTGTTAGATATCTATCTGTTAGATATCTATTTATAGATATCTATCTGTTAGATATCTATTTATAGATATCTGTCTGTTAGATATCTATGTATTAGATATCTATCTGTTAGATATCTATTTATAGATAGCTATCTGCTAGATATCTATGCATAAATATCTATCTGTTAGATATCTATGTATTAGATATCTATCTGTTAGATATTTTTGTATTAGATATCTATTTATAGATATCTATTTGTTAGATATCTATTTATAGATAGCTATCTGTTGATCTATTTATAGATAGCTATCTGTTAGATATCTATGCATAGATATTTATCGGTTAGATATCTATGTATTAGATATCTATCTGTTAGATATCTATTTATAGATACCTATCTGTTAGATATCCATTTATGGATATCTATCTGTTAGATATCCATTTATGGATATCTATCTGTTAGATATCTATGTATTAGATATCTATGTGTTAAATATCTATCTGCTAGATATCTATGTGTTAGATAGCTATCTCTTTGATATCTATGCATACATATCTATCTGTTAGATATCTATGCATAGATATCTATCTGTTAGATATCTATGCATAGATATATATCTGTTAGATATCTATGTATTAGATATCTATCTGTTAGATATCTATTTATAGATATCTATCTGTTAGATATCTATTTATAGATATCTATCCGTTAGATATATATTTATAGATATCTGTCTGTTAGATATCTATGTATTAGATATCTATCTGTTAGATATCTATTTATGGATATCTACTGTTAGATATCTATGCTTGGATATCTATGTATTAGATATCTATGCATACATATCTATGTATTAGATATCTATCTGTTAGATATCTATGCATAGATATCTATGTATTAGATATCTATCTGTTAGATATCTATTTATAGATATCTGTCTGTTAGATATCTATGTATTAGATATCTATCCGTTAGATATCTATTTATAGATAGCTATCTGCTAGATATCTATGCATAAATATCTATCTGTTAGATATCTATGTATTAGATATCTATCTGTTAGATATCTATGTATTAGACATCTATCTGTTAGATATATATTTATAGATATCTATCTGTTAGATATCTATGTGTTAGATATCTTTCTGTTAGATATCTATGTCTTAGATATCTATCTGTTGGATATCTATGTCTTAGATATCTATCTGTTAGATATCTATTTATAGATATCTATCTGTTAGATATCTATGCATAGATATCTATGTATGAGATATCTATCTGTTAGATATCTATTTATAGATATCTATCTGTTAGATATCTATTTATAGATATCTATTTATAGATATCTATTTATAGATATCTATTTATATATATCTATCTGTTAGATATCTATGTATTAGATATCTATCTGTTAGATATCTATTTATAGATATCTATCTGTTAGATATCTATGTATTAGATATCTATCTGTTAGATATCTATTTATAGATTGCTATCTGTTAGATATCTATTTATAGATAGTTATCTGTTAGATATCTATGTAACATATATCTATCTGTTAGATATCTATTTATAGATAGCTATCTGTTAGATATCTGTGCATAAATATCTATCTGTTAGATATCTATGTATTAGATATCTATCTGCTAGATATCTATTTATAGATATCTATCTGTTAGATATCTATATGTTAGATATCTATGTGTTAGATATCTATCTGTTAGATATCAATGTGTTAGATATCTATGTGTTAGATATCTATGTATAGATATGTATCTGTTAGATATCTATTTATAGATATCTATCTGTTAAATATCTATTTATAGATATCTATCTGTTAGATATCTATGTATTAGATATCTATGTGTTAGATATCTATCTGTTAGATATCTATGCATAGATATCTATCTGTTAGATATCTATTTATAGATAGCTATATGTTAGATATCTATTTATAGATAGCTATCTGTTAGATATCTATTTATAGGTAGCTATCTGTTAGATATCTATGCATAAATATCTATCTGTTAGATATCTATGTATTAGATATCTATCTGTTAGATATCTATGCATAGATGTCTATATATTAGATATCTATCTGTTAGATATCTATTTATAGATATCTATCTGTTAGATATCTATAAATAGATATCTATCTGTTAGATCTCTATGTATTAGATATCTATCTGTTAGATATCTATTTATAGATATCTATATGTTAGATATCTATGCATGGATAGCTATCTGTTAGATATCTATGCATTGATATCTATCTATTAGATATCTATGCATAGATATCTATATATTTGATATGTATCTGTTAGATATCTATTTATAGATATCTATCTGTTAGATATCTATTTATAGATAGTTATCTGTTAGATATCTATGCATGAATATCTATCTGTTAGATATAAATATCTATCTGTTAGATATCTATACATAGATATCTATGTATTAGATATCTATCTGTTAGATATCTATTTATAGATATCTATCTGTTAGATATCTATGTATTAGACATCTATCTGTTAGATATATATTTATAGATATCTATCTGTTAGATATCTATGTGTTAGATATCTTTCTGTTAGATATCTATGTCTTAGATATCTATCTGTTAGATATCTATGCATAAATGTCTATCTGTTAGATATCTATGTATTAGATATCTATCTGTTAGATATTTATTTATAGATATCTATCTGTTAGATATCTATGCATACATGTCTATACATTAGATATGTATCTGTTAGAGATCTATTTATAGATATCTATCTGTTAGATATCTATAAATAGATATCTATCTGTTAGATCTCTATGTATTAGGTATCTACCTGTTAGATATCTATTTATAGATATCTATATGTTAGATATCTATGCATGGATAGCTATCTGTTAGATATCTATGCATTGATATCTATCCGTTAGATATCTATGCATAGATATCGATTCGTTAGATATCTATGCATATATATCTATGTATTAGATATCTATGTCTTAGATATCTATCTGTTAGATATCTATTTATAGATATCTATCTGTTAGATATGTATGCATTGATATCTATGTGTTAGATATCTATCCGTTAGATATCTATTTATAGATATCTATGTGTTAGATATCTATGCATAGATATCTATGTATTAGATATCCATCTGTTAGATATCTATGTGTTAGATATCTATCTGTTAGATATCTATGTGTTAGATATCTATTTATAGATATGTATCTGTTAGATATCTATAAATAGATATCTATCTGTTAGATATCTATTTATAGATATCTATCTGTGAGATATCTATTTATAGATATCTATCTGTTAGATATCTATGTGTTAGATATCTATGCATAGATCTCTATATATTAGATATCTATGCATAGATCTCTATATATTAGATATCTATCTGTTAAATATCTACTTATAGATATCTATTTATAGATATCTATCTGTTAGATATCTATTTATAGATATCTGTATTAGATAGCTATCTGTTAGATATCTATTTATAGATAGCTATCTGTTAGATATCTGTTTATAGATAACTATCTGTTAGATATCTGTTTATAGATAGCTATCTGTTAGATATCTGTTTATAGATAGCTATCTGTTAGATATCTATGCATAAATATGTATCTGTTAGATATCTATCTGTTAGATATATATTTATAGATATCTATATGTTAGATATCTATGTATTAGATATCTCTCTTTAGATATCTATTTATAGATATCTATATGTTAGATATCTATGTATTAGATATCTATCTGTTAGATATCTATCTGTTCGATATCTATGCATAGATATCTATCTGTTAGATATCTATGCATAGATATCTATATGTTAGATATCTATATATTAGATATCTATCTGTTAGATATTTATTTATAGATATCTATCTGTTAGATATCTATGTATTAGATATCTATCTGTTAGATATCTATTTATAGATATCTATCTGTTAGATATCTATTTATAGATATCTATCTGTTAGATATCTATGTATTAGATATCTATCTGTTAGATATCTATCTGTTAGATATCTATGCGTTAGATATCTATCCGTTAGATATCTATGCATAGATATCTATCCGTTAGATATCTATGCATAGATATCTATCCGTTAGATATCTATGCTTAGATATCTATGCATAGATATCTATGTATTAGATATCTATCTGTTAGATATCTATTTATAGATATCTATCTGTTAGATATCTATGTATTAGACATCTATCTGTTAGATATCTATTTATAGATATCTATCTGTTAGATATCTATGCGTTAGATATCTATCTGTTAGATATCTATGCATAGATATCTATGTATTAGATATCTATCTGTTAGATATCTATTTATAGATATCTATCTGTTAGATATCTATTTATAGATATCTGTCTGTTAGATATCTATGTCTTAGATATCTATCTGTTAGATATTTATGTCTTAGATATCTATCTGTTAGATATCTATTTATAGATATCTATCTGTTAGATATCTTTTTATAGTTACGTATCTGTTAGATATCTATGCATGGATATCTATCTGTTAGATATAAATATCTATCTGTTAGATATCTATGAATAGATATTTATGTATTAGATATCTATCTGTTAGATATCTATTTATAGATATCTATCTGTTAGATATCTATGTATTAGATATCGATCTGTTAGATGTCTATTTATGGATAGCTATCTGTTAGATATCTATTTATAGATAGCTATCTGTTAGATATCTATGCATAGATATCTATCGGTTAGATATCTATTTATAGATATCTATCGGTTAGATATCTATGTCTCAGATATCTATCTGTTAGATATCTATTTATAGATATCTATCTGTTAGATATCTATTTATAGATATCTATCCGTTAGATATCTATGCTTAGATATCTATCCGTTAGACATCTATTTATAGATATCTATCTGTTAGATATCTGTTTAGAGATATCTATCTGTTAGATATCTATGTATTAGATATCTATCTGTTAGATATCTATTTAGAGATAGCTATCTGTTGATCTATTTATAGATAGCTATCTGTTAGATATCTATGCATAGATATTTATCGGTTAGATATCTATGTATTAGATATCTATCTGTTAGATATCTATTTATAGATATCTATCTGTTAGATATCCATTTATAGATATCTATCTGTTAGATATCTATGTATTAGATATCTATGTGTTAAATATCTATCTGCTAGATATCTATGTGTTAGATAGCTATCTCTTTGATATCTATGCATACATATCTATCTGTTAGATATCTATGCATAGATATCTATCTGTTAGATATCTATGCATAGATATATATCTGTTAGATATCTATGCATAGATATCTATATATTAGTTATCTATATATTTGATATCTATCTGTTAGATATCTATTTATAGATATCTATCTGTTTGATATCTATGTATTAGATATCTATCTGTTAGATATCTATTTATAGATATCTATCTCTTAGATATCTATGTCTTAGATATCTATCTGTTAGATATCTATTTATAGATATCTATCCGTTAGATATACATTTATAGATATCTGTCTGTTAGATATCTATGTATTAGATATCTATCTGTTAGATATCTATGTATTAGATATCTATCTGTTAGATATCTATTTATAGATATCTACTGTTAGATATCTATGCATAGATATCTATCCGTTAGATATCTATGCTTAGATATCTATCTGTGCATAGATATCTATGTATTAGATATCTATGTGTTAGATATCTATTTATAGATATCTATCTGTTAGATATCTATTTATAGATATCTGTCTGTTAGATATTTATGTATTAGATATCTATCTGTTAGATATCTATTTATAGATAGCTATCTGCTAGATATCTATGCATAAATATCTATCTGTTAGATATCTATGTATTAGATATCTATTTATAGATATCTATCTGTTAGATATCTGTGTCTTAGATATCTATCTGTTAGATATCTATTTATAGATATCTATCCGTTAGATATATATTTATAGATATCTATCTGTTAGATATCTATGTATTAGATATCTATCTGTTAGATATCTATTTATAGATATCTACTGTTAGATATCTATGCATAGATATCTATCTGTTAGATATCTATGCTTAGATATCTATCTGTTAGATATCTATGCATAGATATCTATGTATTAGATATCTATCTGTTAGATATCTATTTATAGATATCTATCTGTTAGATATCTATTTATAGATAGCTGTCTGTTAGATATCTATGTCTTAGATATCTATCCGTTAGATATCTATTTATAGATATCTATCCGTTAGATATATATTTATAGATATCTGTCTGTTAGATATCTATGTATTAGATATCTATCTGTTAGATATCTATTTATAGATATCTACTGTTAGATATCTATGCATAGATATCTATCTGTTAGATATCTATGCATAGATATCTATCTGTTAGATATCTATGCTTAGATATCTATCTGTTAGATATCTATGTATTAGATATCTATCTGTTAGACATCTATGTCTTAGATATCTATCTGTTAGATATCTATCTGTTAGATATCTATCTGTTAGATATCTATTTATAGATATATCTACTGTTAGATATCTATGCATAGATATCTATCTGTTAGATATCTATGCTTAGATATCTATCTGTTAGATATCTATGCATAGATATCTATGTATTATATATGTATCTGTTAGATATCTATTTATAGATATCTATCTGTTAGATATCTATTTATAGATATCTGTCTGTTAGATATCTATGTATTAGATATCTATCTGTTATATATCTATTTATAGATAGCTATCTGCTAGATATCTATGCATAAATATCTATCTGTTAGATATCTATTTATAGATATCTATGTGTTAGATACCTTTTTATAGGTATCTATCTGTTAGATATTTTTGTATTATATATCTATTTATAGATATCTATCTGTTAGATATCTATTTATAGATAGCTATCTGTTAGATATCTATTTATAGATAGCTATCTGTTAGATATCTATGCATGGATAGCTATCTGTTAGATATCTATAAATCGATATCTATCTGTTAGATATCTATGCATAGATATCTATGTATTAGATATCTATCTGTTAGATATCTATTTATAGATATCTATCTGTTACATATCTATCTATAGATATATATTTATAGATATCTATCTGTTAGATATCTATTTATAGATATCTGTCCGTTCGATATGTATGCATAGATATCTATCCGTTAGATATCTGTGCATAGATATCTATCCGTTAGATATCTGTGCTTAGATATCTATCCGTTAGATATCTATGCATAGATATCTATGTATTAGATATCTATCTGTTAGATATCTATGTATTAGAGATCTATCTGTTAGATATCTATGCGTTAGATATCTATCTGTTAGATATCTATGCATAGATATCTATGTATTAGATATCTATCTGTTAGATATCTATTTATAGATATCTATCTGTTAGATATCTAATTATAGATATCTACCTGTTAGATATCTATGTCTTAGATATCTATCTGTTAGATATCTATTTATAGATATCTATCTGTTAGATATCTTTTTATAGATAGCTATCTGTTAGATATCTATGCATGGATATCTATCTGTTAGATATAAATATCTATCTGTTAGATATCTATGCATAGATATTTATGTGTTAGATATCTATCTGTTAGATATCTATTTACAGATATCTATCTGTTAGATATCTATGTATTAGATATCTATCTGTTAGATGTCTATTTATGGATAGCTATCTGTTAGATATCTATTTATAGATAGCTATCTGTTAGATATCTATGCATAGATATCTATCGGTTAGATATCTATTTATAGATATCTATCCGTTAGATATCTATTTATAGATATCTATCCGTTAGATATCTATTTATAGATATCTATCCGTTAGATATCTATGCTTAGATATCTATCCGTTAGACATCTATTTATAGATATCTATCTGTTAGATATCTGTTTATAGATATCTATCTGTTAGATATCTATGTATTAGATATCTATTTGTTAGATATCTATTTATAGATAGCTATCTGTTGATCTATTTATAGATAGCAATCTGTTAGATATCTATGCATAGATATTTATCGGTTAGATATCTATGTATTAGATATCTATCTGTTAGATATCTATTTATAGATATCTATCTGTTAGATATCCATTTATAGATACCTATCTGTTAGATATCTATGTATTAGATATCTATGTGTTAAATATCTATCTGCTAGATATCTATGTGTTAGATAGCTATCTCTTTGATATCTATGCATACATATCTATCTGTTAGATATCTATGCATAGATATCTATCTGTTAGATATCTATGCATAGATATCTATCTGTTAGATATCTATCCGTTAGATATCTATGCATAGATATCTATGTATTAGATATCTATCTGTTAGATATCTATTTATAGATATCTATCTGTTAGATATCTATGTATTAGACATCTATCTGTTAGATATCTATTTATAGATATCTATCTGTTAGATATCTATGCGTTAGATATCTATCTGTTAGATATCTATGCATAGATATCTATGTATTAGATATCTATCTGTTAGATATCTATTTATAGATATCTATCTGTTAGATATCTATTTATAGATATCTGTCTGTTAGATATCTATGTCTTAGATATCTATCTGTTAGATATTTATGTCTTAGATATCTATCTGTTAGATATCTATTTATAGATATCTATCTGTTAGATATCTTTTTATAGTTACGTATCTGTTAGATATCTATGCATGGATATCTATCTGTTAGATATAAATATCTATCTGTTAGATATCTATGAATAGATATTTATGTATTAGATATCTATCTGTTAGATATCTATTTATAGATATCTATCTGTTAGATATCTATGTATTAGATATCGATCTGTTAGATGTCTATTTATGGATAGCTATCTGTTAGATATCTATTTATAGATAGCTATCTGTTAGATATCTATGCATAGATATCTATCGGTTAGATATCTATTTATAGATATCTATCGGTTAGATATCTATGTCTCAGATATCTATCTGTTAGATATCTATTTATAGATATCTATCTGTTAGATATCTATTTATAGATATCTATCCGTTAGATATCTATGCTTAGATATCTATCCGTTAGACATCTATTTATAGATATCTATCTGTTAGATATCTGTTTAGAGATATCTATCTGTTAGATATCTATGTATTAGATATCTATCTGTTAGATATCTATTTAGAGATAGCTATCTGTTGATCTATTTATAGATAGCTATCTGTTAGATATCTATGCATAGATATTTATCGGTTAGATATCTATGTATTAGATATCTATCTGTTAGATATCTATTTATAGATATCTATCTGTTAGATATCCATTTATAGATATCTATCTGTTAGATATCTATGTATTAGATATCTATGTGTTAAATATCTATCTGCTAGATATCTATGTGTTAGATAGCTATCTCTTTGATATCTATGCATACATATCTATCTGTTAGATATCTA
>Ga0209700_110161_pt1 | contig 10062 bp, 3 predicted proteins | sample SiratroredBW_FD_187528 | JGI IMG/M metagenome (GOLD analysis project Ga0209700, IMG submission 187528) | Root nodule microbial communities of legume samples collected from California, USA - Siratro red BW (SPAdes) (version 2) | ecosystem: Host-associated > Plants > Roots > Nodule | place: USA...
AAAAAAAAAAAAAAAAAAAAAGAAGAAGAAAGAGAGAGAGAAAGAGTGAAGAATGATAGCCATAAATAAATGTATACATAATTTCAATTATTAGCTCAAAGCCTTTTCTTCTTTGTCCTCTCTCCTCACACCCAATACACAAAATATCACCACCCACTCCACCACCGTCACCGTCGCACCTCACCGCCTTTTCACCCTATCAACGCCCTCACACACAACAAAACAAAACAAAACTCCCTCACAAACACGAGACCCTAAAACCTTTCATTTCTCTTCCTTTTTTTTTTTCTTTCTTTCCCGTTTTGCCCTTTAGGTTCTCTTCTATCTATTCGCTCGTTATTCTATGGCTTCTTCACTTCTTCCTCTTCTTCTTCTCCTCCTTTGCGTGTCTGTGATTCAATTCGCGTCTGCGTTTTCCTCTTCTTGTTCTTCTTCCTCGTTGTGCCTTCCGCAGCCACCTTCGTTTCGCTATAATCTCCAATCGCAGTGTCCAATCTCGATCCCGTCGAATCCGCCTCTCCAGGTACCTCGGTTGTAAGATTTTGTGTTACTTTTCGCGGGTTGATGTTGTTTGCGGTCTGTGTTTGTGGATTGTTGGATTTTGTTTCGATGTTTGGATGGTTTGATCTTTAACCTAGCCGCTAAATATTATGTATCAATTTTTCATGATGTGTCGTGGTGAATTCGCTAATTTTTATTGTGAAAGAGGCCGTGGAATCTGATAAGATAGATATGGAATCTGATAAGTGAGATGCGGAGTAATTGTTTGCATAGTTTTCTTCTGTCTGAAGAAATTCGTCGGAATTATGATATTGACGCACCAGAGATCGTTAAATGGTAAGGAACAATGGCGATGTGCGTGTGATTCGTGTAATTGACCTCACCTGATTGGATAAGGTGCTTGTTGTCGCCGTTGTTGTTTGAATGGTTTGATGAAGTTCTGAATTAAACGCATGGAAATGAGGATTCGGTTTTCGCATCTTGTAAATGTCCATTGATAGGGATACTTTCATACCTGAGAATGATTTTTAAGTTCTTGATTTGCATGCTTATGGATATAATTCCTCATAATTTTCTTTGTTTTGGCTAATTGTTTTATATTTTTAAAATTTTATGGAAAACAACTGAATTTATTTTGTTGCCTTGGACCTTGAAGATATTTTTGTTAGGTTAAAGATTGCTGTGCTTAATTACTTGTAAACAATTAGCTATTATGCTGTTTGTGATTTTATTGGATCATTCGGCTTCAACCTGAGATGTGGGATCGGCTAAGCATGTAGACAAGTTAAAAATATGTGTTTCGTGTAGCTGACTAAGACCTAGTTAAAAATATGACTTGATTATTTTAATTGGGTCTCAAGGTCGCATTGGTATAACAATAAAATATGTCCATTTGATGTCCTTTAATAACCTCTAGAGAATAATCCGTAAGTATCCATGGAATTATTCAACTTGTGATAAAAATACATATGGATTATAGCTCTATTTTATGAGCAGATTGCATAAATTTCTTGTTTTTAACTCTCAGCGTTAAAAGTCTTACAGATGGTAGCTTGGCAATATATTGTAGTTAACTTTGATGATGCTCTCTACCATCTTCTGAACCACTTGATGGGACTACTTTCATTGTATTTCTCTTCATTGGGGGGAGGGGATTTCATATGTATCTCTTGAATGATTATATTTTGATCAGGAAAATCGATTACGTTTTGAGGATTTCAATCAAATCATTCACACTGAAGCTTTAATCCAAATCCCAAATAGTTTCCTCATTTTACATATCCTCGTTAAACGATTAATCACATAACCTGTCAGCAAAATCAAAATTTGTTTAAAGTGAAGCGAACAGATGATTCGTATCTTGTCCTTATTTCACTATGAAGAATTGCCCATATCTTAATATGGAATTAAACACTTCATAAAAGGTTGAACCTTCACTTTCTTCCTTTCTCCCATAGTCATATATGACCTTTTCAGCTTTTCAATCATCGAATCCCACATTTCTTACACTAGGTGACGAGAAGAAGCTTCTGTATGGATTCTTCTAAGAACATTATAGATTGGTGTCGTGAAAGAAAAGTATGTAATCCTTCTTTTCCCACCAATTATAGGTTTTGCTCTTATATATAAGTGATTAGTTTTTTATATGGATTAAAAGCTATCCATGTTTTTTAGGGTTTTTTCACAAGTTTTTTGATGTTTGTTGAGGACCTAACATAATCTTCTTCCTTTATTTGGACTGGATATGAGATCATATGTGGATTTCCGTGCTTGTAAATATAAAAGGGTGGTTGTAAGTTGTCAGATGTAAACAGTTTCTGAGCTCTAATGCACACAGCAAGACCAAAAATAGAGAAGAGACCTTTGAGCAGTCTGTCATTGGTTGAAAATATCATGGCTGGCCAAACGAACAACAGCAAACACTTTGTTCGACATAGTTTGAAGAAAAGGTTAAGTTTTTGTCTGAACAACTGTGGAAGAAGGGTGTTGAACCCTATAATGTTTTGAATAAAAAAATCATTAGAAAATGGGGAGAATTCACAATATATGCTGTTTTAGGGTAATTTCTCGTTATCACGGTGTTATACACGCAGCCACAACAGATATTGAAACAGCTCTACCATGTGATATTGAAGATTACAATGAGCAGCTATCCTTACTAAAATTTTTTTCCCCAACAAACCCAATGCCCTGCCATTAAAGATATAATTTAATTAGCCTAACTATTGATTAACATAGACATGTATAAATTTCTTGTAGGGCCATGCAACTGGTTTATTGGGCTAGGACACATGTTGGTCAAGCCCAAGTGCCAGGGGGTCTCCATTTTATGTACTCATCATGAAACAACAGTTGTTGGTTCAACGTTGCATTTTGAGCTTGTAATTGCCCATCTTGCAAAATAATTTGGCTGGATATAAATGATTTTATGCTACATTGATAATGGTAATAAGTTTCCTATTTTAAGGTCCGTTACTTGAATTTTCATCGTGTCAAGAAATTAGTCTTTTTGAGGCCTGAAGTTTGCACGTTAAGTCAGAAAAGGGGACAGGTTGGCTTTGGGGATATATATGTTTTTGGCTCATTTTGTTAGTCAAAATCAAAGGTGACAAGTGACAAGTGAGAAGCGGATAACAGTTTCTTTTCTTTCCATGCACCGTGCTAGGCTTTTCTCTCATTTTCAATAAATTTTTAAGCCCAATGCAATTCCTTCTGACTGAATAAATACAGTGTTTGTCATTATTATGCTGTATACCTTTGCTTATATAGATTGGAATAAATATTTATTTAATTTTAAGATTTAATTATGTTTTCCGGCTTTATTAAATTGCATATTCTGATGACATTCATTTTATTTTTCATTTTGATTTGTTTAGGTGGATGGAGAATTTTTAGACAGAGTTCTATCTAGCAGAAAGAGTATAGAGTATATTTCTATACTCTTCTACGCTTCGTGGTGCCCATTTTCTCAAAAAATGCTTCCTCAATTTGAAATTCTCAGTTCCATGTTTCCTCAAGTAGAACATTTGATTCTCGAGCAATCATCAGCTTTGCCAAGGTTTTGAAGCTACCCCTGCTCTTATTTTTAAATTTCTGGATAAGGATGAAATTAATTCTTTTTGCTGTATGCTGTTTGCCTGGTCTGGTGATGGCCTACAATTTGATGTAGTTAATTATTCCTGGTTCAGCAATATCTAATTTCCTATGAGGAATGCTAGTGCTACACTCGATGACACACTTTCTTTACCAAATTCTATATATTAATAAATGAAATCCATGTGCATTGTGCTAAATGAGTATGACTCGCTAAGTAAAGAGTAAAAAGCTATGTCATTTAGTAGAATGTATATGGATTTCACCCAATGATAGTTCCAGACATTGTGTTGCTAGCATTAATCAATTTTCTATTAGTTAGGCTGATGTCATAACTAATAGATGTATTCTTTCCTTTTCTACATCGTATTTAATTGATAATTCAGATGAAATTATGTCATACACAACAGGCTACCTTTATTACTGTCTATTGATGTCTACATTTGTTTTGCTTTTGCAGCTTGTTTTCACGATATGGAATCCATAACTTGCCTGCAATATTACTAGTGAACCAGACATCAATGTTGAGATATCATGGTCCTAAAAATCTCCTTTCCATTTCTGAATTTTACGAAAGGAACTCGGGTAAGCATATCCCCTTCTTGTTTGTAAATATGTTAGCGTTATTTAAAGAGAATCAATTTTCCTCCGCAATTAATACTAACACGAAGCTTTAGAAACTTCAACGACTGAGTTTTATTTTACCTAATTTACCTCCATTGACTAATCTCTCTTCTTGTTCAGGGTTTGCAGCAAGTATTAATATTGTTGAACAACCTAGCAGCATGACGAGTGATGACAATATGACTATGAACCAGATTGGTTTGTCTCTGAAAGAAACATGGAGCAGGGACCCCTACTTGTTATTCTCCGTATTGTTTCTTTGTCTGAGGTTACTCCTCTTTGTATTCCCCAAGATCGTCTCACGTCTCCGAGCATTCTGGGTTTCCTGTGTTCCTCATCTGAACCTGCAAATATTTGGCGAGACGAGCCAAGTAATGGGACGTGTGCTTCAGGTGATAGATGTCAGGAGGATTTGGAACAGGTTAAGACTGTGCAAGATCAGGATTTTTCAGGAAAGGGCAAGGAGTGCCCGAGTTTGGGCTTCATCTCTGGCATCTGTTTCTCTTGGTGAGTCATCATCAGCCAGGTCATCCACACAAGGTTTGAATTAACAACCAACTTACTATGTCATTTTTTGAGGGTAGTTAAGAGTTTATCTTTATCAGTTATATTATATCCTCAGGCTTGCAGTGAAGCTTTGCAGCACATAGTCTTCTTCTCTCTTGCTAATTTTGTTGTAGTACTAATAGCCAAATGTTGATTTATGTTTTAAGCTGGGTTTTGAGAGGAAGCGAACAGGCATGTAAATTTGAGAAGTGTTTCCTTTCGTGTAAATTAGTTGTTTCTGAATGAAATCTTACACGTTACTGTGGAATAAGCATCCTCACCACCACCCTTCCCCAACATACTTATTAGCCCTACTTAACCAATTTGAAGCACAACCAACTTCATTATTTTCGAAGTCTAGAAGAAAGAGAAAACTGCCGCAGGTATTTATCTATCAACTATTTTTCCACTAATCTCGCGTTTGGCTCAGTGGCAATAACGATCCATCCCATCTTTATAATAATATATTTTATAATACTCTCTTTTAAACAATTCATATTGTTTGAAATAGATAAGAATCTACCAAATATTGTAGGCTCTACATTTTATTTAACCAGTTTTACTAGTGATTCTTTTTATACTGTCATCCTTATGCTTCCGAAACACGGTTCATGTGTTTATTTGGGGAGGCAACTAAGTGAACATTCGAAAAATTGCTTTTGGAATTTTGGTTGTGTCTAGGCCGTGCAGTCTTTTGCAATAGAATCCAGTTCGTCGATGTTTCAATTTCGGGCTTTCGCTGGTGGAATTACAGGAAGAGTCATCCAGTAGAAATCAGTCCCATAAATGGAGTTAATATAGTTTCTAAACTCACAAAGATGCGAAAATTAAACTACAGCTAAAGAATAGTGGATAGTGGAACAGTAACTTCAAAACCACCTAAAGAAGTAGTTTGAAATTATCTGTCATTTAAGTTATATTTTTGTATTTCTAAAAGATAATTTGACCTGTATTAGGTGATTAATTTGAAGGTTAGATCTGATTTATTACCTTTTTTCTTTCAATTCATACTACTTATAATTGAAAAAAGCAATCATTGTCATTGCCACGAACAATTCCTCGCACTTTATTCCTTGATTATTGCTTATATTACCCATGTAAGTTATGTTTGTACAGTAAGTTTGTGAAGTTAAAAGAGTTTAGGTAACTTGTGTTATACAATCAAAGTTGATCCTAGTAGATCCAGCGTTGATATCTCCCTATATTTTTAGGAAATGGAAACTTTTAATATAAAACATCAAAAGTAATTATGTGGAGACAAAAACCTCTAAAATTAAATTGCTTAAATTAATATAATACAAATATTTTCACACTTTGGATGTTTCACAAAACTTAACTTTCAGTGGGAGGTACAATTATGTGATATTCTGCAGCAGTTCCCACTTCTTTCTCAGGGCACTTTAGCAGTGGTGGTCAGTGTTTAAACTGCAGGGTGATTTTATCATTTGACTATGCACATTTCTTAGGGTCTTACCTTATATCGGATCCTGTAGTCCTTTGTTTAGTCCTTTGTCATGGTTCTCCCAAAAATGTTTATAAACGTTTTTGTGATTATATATGCTATTTAAATGAGAAATTTTAAAAGAAATTAAAATTTAGAAATTTAATTATTAAAATTATACATTTTCAAATTTCACTATAAAAGATAAGAAGCTGAAATTCTTCATGTATTCTCAATTTTTCACGTCTATTACTTATTGGCTGGTCGAAGTATCCAACTTAGTTTTAGTGTGTGGGTTTATACTATATATATATATATATATATATATATATATATATATATATAGAGTTGTGATAATATTTTGAAGTTAAACTGAATGTTGAACTTTATTTTTTTTTTCCTATATTGGTACTTTATTACAATAAAAAATTATAAATTTAGGTTGAACTTATTAGATTAGGCTAGACATATATAGTATAGCTTTTTGGCTAAATATGTTTTTTCATACAATATGTATTGTTAGTTTGGCTAAAGTTTTAATCATATTCGTTAATTCTGTCTTTAAACATTGCCGTGAAAATTGGCAGGTAAAAAAATATTATTTACGTGTTAGTTAATTTCTGTTTTCTTTTTTTCATACAACAGGTATTGTCTATTTCCATTTTAATACAATTGCAAAAAATTGACTAATTTTAGTATAATAGATATAGTTTCGTTTGACTCTTACTCATATTTTTTAATTGATAGGTTAAATGCTTGCTTAGACATCATGTGGAGAAGATTAGTGGTGTTTTGTTAATTATGTGTCTAATTATTCAGATGATTTTTTTGTATTATTTTTAATAAAAATAAATTCTTTAAATGCAAAAATATTATTACACTCAATTTTTGTTTTTTAAAGTCTTTTTTCACACTCAAAATTATTGAATCCTCATTTGTTTGATTATATTTTAATTTCCTTAAATAGGAGAAGGAGATCCAATGAAGATGATTGGATAATTTTGTGTTCTAAAAAAATAGAAACAAAAGAAATATAATTTTTAAAATAAAATATTTATACTTTATGTTTGAATAGGAAATTTTACAACTTAAAAAAAATAAATATAAAGTTTGAATTCATTTTATTTCAAATTGTTTAATTTTCAAATTTTTTTTTGATAAACAATTAAAATTATTGTATTTTACAAGTTCTTAATAATAAAATTATAATAAAACTGGAAATCAACTACTGAAAAAACTAAAATCAATTGATAATTATATATGTGCTTACATCACACCTAATTGTTAGAAGTATAGACTCTATTCAAGAAGATGGAGGGTAAATTAAAATTTTCAAACTGAATCTATCAACTCTTAAAAGAAAACATTAGTTTCAGCTATAAACAACGTTATATTCATTTTTTTTTTTTGAAGTTTCTAAACCAAACAATATTAATCCAACGTCGATAAGATAAGAGTAGGATAAAAACACTAAAATAATTCATTGCAAGAGAGTTGTGTTCAGATGCTCAATGATTTTGGTTAAGTCAATCTACTATTTTTTAAGTTTTACAACAACCCCTTAATAACATAAGGAAATATACAACATAATAACTTTGAATCCTATAAGATTTACACTACCACTTGTAAACTCTTACAATCAAACCTTGAGAACCTTAATTAAGATTAATATAACCCAAATGAAATAAAATCACCTAAATTTTTTTTAATTCATATCATGTAAGGAATCAACGTTTGATCTTGAAGCCATTAGTTATAGTACACGAAGCCATAGTTATAGTACACTAATGTTTTTAAGGAGAAAACACTTTTTTAAAGTATTTTGAAACGAAGGAATTTATGTTTTTAAAGAAGAAAGCTAGCTTTGCAAGATTTAAAACTTAAAGATTAGAAATACTTTGCAAAATTTTTGTAATATTATAGTGATTAGAAGATCAAAAGTTTTGTGGGTGAGCAATTAATATTTAATACGGGTTTCAAAAGGATTTTCATAAAAATTATTATAAAGGAAATAAATGAGGGATAAAAGCATTTTGAGTTTTATATTATTTCACCCTAATCCTAGATTATGTCTACTCTTTTTGTATAATGTAACGAGTTTTCTAATTAATAAATTATTATATATATATTTTTATTGTCATTTTTGATTTATAATGAGTATGCAAAGTCACGCATGTATCTCTTTTATCTCTTTCCCTGTGAGATATAAGGTATAAATATTTTTTTTCATAAATCCAGTTATATCTTTCTCGTAAATTCTATTATTGCCTCTCCTGACCATGTTAAAAGAAGTTATTTATAACATTACAATAGTGAAGATTATACAAAGAAATGATGTTCTGTCTATCGTCTTGTAAGACATTTCTATGATCTAGACCTTCAATAAATTTGTAAAGAAATATGAACAGTACGTTGATATTTTTTTACATAGACTTTTTAGTTGGATTTGCATGACAAATCTTTTATTTATAGGCGTCTTGAATAAGATTGTTACTAGTAACATATTGATTTTTGTTGTTGTGTGTCATAGTTATATTAGCAGTTGGTAGTCTTTTTGTTGATAGGATCTTTGCTACACTCAACTTCTTATATTTTACAATATTTTTTAATTCTAGGCATGTTTTTCTTGTATTGACAACACTATACAACAAAAAAAAGTTGGTTTGTTGTGTCAACACTATACAAAAACATAAATACATGAGTTAATACTTTGATGAGATCACATGATGATATAATAACTTTGAATATGATATTCGTCTTCTTATAAAGCTTTATTTTTGTGTTTTGTGTCTTCTCTTTTATGAGATTTAGAATAGTCTTTTCAAATCATGGGATAAAATAACCTTATGACCCAATATGGTCTGTTTTAGAAAGACAATCTTATAGATTTTCTTGATGCACATACTTTTGAAAGAAACATATTAGATTATCAAAACTTGACATTATTTATTATCATCTAAATTAGAAATTATCTAAACTGTCTTTGTCTATAAAAACTAGATTGACGTAATGTGGACAACTGAGACAAGATTTTCTCGTGATCAAATCGTTTAACATCTCTCTTTTTTATATGACAAATAATATTATTTTTGTGTCATAATAAATCTTGCTTTTCGAAACCTATTTAACTATTTTGTTTGTTCTATCCAAAAATATTTTATAACATATTTTGTTAACGGTTATATGATAAAAGCTTCTAAGCATTATGTATTTAAAAGAAGTATTTGGGTTTCAAGTAAATTATTCTAGTCGATCTCATAGTTAATTTTATGTAAATGTTATTAGAGCTTTAAATATTAGGAACTCATAACATAACATATGAGAAACATAGATCATCATGGTATGTATATGCCAATATTAGAACAAAAAGATATTATTGTGCTAAAGATGTCAAAGCATATAACTAAAAATACCAAAGTAATGGAATAGAGAATATAAATATAAGTGTTGGGTTCTCAGCAATATCAAAACAAGATTACAAGAATAAGATTAAAGAAAACACTTTATTGATAATAGAATGTCTATATACAAAGAATTCTCTCAATTTTAGTGTAAAGACTCTATATCAGTGTTATCGATATCAGATAACGAAAAATATTGGAGAACCCAAAATCTTTTATAACTTTATAACGGAAACCATAACGGGTTATGACGGAAGCATTGCGGTAAAAAAAATACAATATATATATATATATATATATATATATATATATATATATATATATATTTTGAAAAAAAAACAAAAATATAATTGTATTGTAAAAATTATAAAAAATTTCTTTGCCATTAAATGTTCTTTGGCCCTTGTCACTCCTCCTTTCATAACTTTCCCACAGTAATTACATACAGTTGTATTT
>Ga0209700_110162_pt1 | contig 10062 bp, 2 predicted proteins | sample SiratroredBW_FD_187528 | JGI IMG/M metagenome (GOLD analysis project Ga0209700, IMG submission 187528) | Root nodule microbial communities of legume samples collected from California, USA - Siratro red BW (SPAdes) (version 2) | ecosystem: Host-associated > Plants > Roots > Nodule | place: USA...
AAAAAAAAAATTTTTTTTTTTTTTTTTTTTTTTGGATATTCTAAATTCAAGTGACCAAAGAAAATTTATTAATGAGAAAAAATTTATCAATTGAAGAATTACTTAAAATTTAATTTTATAAATTTTTATTTAGACTCAGAATTAAAGTTGTTTTTTAAAGAAAATAATTTATTTAAATTTATACTTTGTAGTGTAATTTATTTATATTTATTTTTTAAAACGCATAATCTAATTTGCATTAAAATTTTATAATGCAAGTTTATTTAGATTATATTTTAAGATAAAAAAATAATTTGAGTCTATATTTTAAAGAGTAACTTCTAAATAATTTTATTTTAAAATTCAAAAAAAAAAAATGAGAAGGAAAGGTATTCAGGAAGAAATGTATAAAATAATTTGATAATATTTTCAAGTAGACAATTCATGTTTTTATATTTTATGGATACATGTATAAAACCTTGAATTTCTATCCCAATGGTAACATTTTACCTTTTTATAATATACTACCACGCGTAATCATAGATAGAAAAGGACTTGCTCACCAATTTAGACTTTGACCTGAATAATCTCTCGTTTAATAAAAACAACAATCAAGAAGGACATCACACATCGATAACTGAATAGAGAAAGGCATAATGATGGATGAATAATCAACGTTTTCCTCAGTCAATCCTCTTAATCCCTTAAGTAATGCTCAAACAGTTTAGTCTAAGTAGTTGAATGTTAGAGAATGCCAAATTTACTCAGAGAGATTTTAAAAATACCTTTCTCAAAGACAATTCGATGCCAGCAAAATCCACTGTTTTAGACTTAAGAGGCTGAAATACGACTGCTTCATACCTCTCCTCCCAAAATAATCGGGTGAGCAACTTGTAAATACATATTTCAATGCGACTATCATTAACCCAACGGTTCATGAATTGGGTATTAATTACATCTGCAAACCCTCCAATTCAATAATGTATAATCTGGTTATGGTATTGACATGCAACTATTATTGATATCTATGAAAATATTAGACTGAGTGAGGCATTTCATCTTGAATTGAAGTATCCATGTAGTTTGGAAGGAACTGCAAATCAAGTTTTGTTGTGATCTGCTTGAGAGCAGAGAGATTCAGCACTAATGTTTTTCATTCACATGCCTTCTATGGTAGTACAACAAAATTCATGTAGTATGGTAGTACAACACAATTCTATGGTTTTCTAACAACACCAAGTAATTTAGCAGAGCGATTTCAAGAAGTTATCTCCATCTCCGATATTATAAAAAGGGAAGTCGAAGACTAAAACCATGCCCTGCATGAGATGTGATAACAGAGCAGAAATAATTGGAAGCTGAAGCCTCTTATCAGAAAACCTTCGGGGTCAATTGAGAATTGCGTGGTGTTATTTCCACGTTACCAGTGCAACACCGCAGGAAATACGGCCGCAGCCAGTAGCTTGTAACAACGAGCTACATTTCCATCAAATTAATCTTGAAATTTGAATAGCATTTCATGAAACCAAGCTTTTATAAGATGTTCTGGACCACAACGCCAATGTAATCTAATATCACTCATCACTGGTGGAAACAAGTTCTTAACAGATTTCCTTATCCAAAAGACGACAGACCTTCCATAATTCAACACTACTGTCAAAACTGAGTAACGGAAGCTTTCACCGCCAAGACACAAATTCAATGACGGAAAAAATGGAATAACATCTATCTCTTTAGTTTTTAACACTTGATTTATAACTAATTCCAAAGACTAATTTTGAATCAGAGATTGCTTTTTGAGTTGTGTTTAAAGAACAGTTTTTAAAATTAAAAAAAATAAAAATCAGGCAAATGCTTAGTGCATCAAACAGAGTCCATGGGGATTTGTGCAATGACTATGAGAGGTGCTTCATATAAAAACCACTCGCCAAAGGTTTTGTTGTGCATGATATGGGAAATTAATATCATATTTTCAATTGAATTAGCTAGTAATTGACCAAAACACTATTCTAAGAAGAATTTCAGATGCTAGTAGTAACTTCAATGGTCAAGTCAGTAGCAGCAATCGAAACCATTGGCAGATGCTGCAGGGTAGAACAAAATAGAACAAAAATTTAAAATACAATACCTAGGTGAATATGACATTACAGTCCCTAAACCATGCGCCATATAGATTCCCAATATGTGCATTTAAACGATTGGTCTTCTCCACTACACTTCTTTGTATTTTGTTTTAGCAACACCTATTTTCCTTTTCTCAGCCGGTTCCATTTCTCTTACACTTGGTTTGATTTGGAGAATAAATGATGAATGAAGATGCCTAAGGATGAAAAAGACGAGAAATAATTTCAAGACATGGTGGAACTGGCTATACTATTTCTCACATGTTTAAACTCATTTTTCTATCTCTTTCCTCATTCTTTATTTCTCATTTATTTCCACTTTATTAACTTATTTCCATCTCACCTGTTTCTCTTTTCTCAGCCAAACAAGGCATGGGATAGCAGCTTAGCAATTAGCATCAAGTTGTGTTGAATCATACGCAAGCGGTGTAACTAACACGGTTAAAGGTGGACTAAGAGTCTGCTTAGATAAATTTCTTAAACAAGACTTCAAAAAATAAGAAGGTAATTGAAATTAACTTCTTCTATAATTATAGAAGAAGCTCATTTCACTTTATTTACTTATTTCCTTGTTGAGAAGTTTATCAAAACAAGACGTAAATCTCACTCGTTGCCTAAGCAGAAATCCGAAAGAAACTAGGACAGGTTTTTCAGACAATTGAAGGCCACTAATTAACAGGGCACATGGTCTGCCAAAGAAAAAGAAAATGGCAAATCGGGCCTAAATCTTTAACTTGGGGTCGTTGGGGGGAAATAACTAGCTTTACTAAGTTTAGAGGTATATCAGTCAGGAAATATGAATAACATTCGTGCACGCAACTTAAAAAGTAATAACCTTCCTGGAACATCTGAATATCACAGTTCGTTCAATAACAAAAGCATAGCATTGTGACGTGAATTATTCAATACTTCACCTTACCTAGATAGCAAAGTGGTGAAGAAGGAGACCATGGAAATGAAAAAGCCATCCATATATTAAAATCACAACAGCGGTAAAACTGGGAGAAAAGAAAGTATGCAGGCAAAATTGAAATTCCACATCGTTGTGAAAACAATTCCTTACATTGCATAAAAATTTCCCTAATGTTGTTGAAATAAGACAATAATTATACAGTCAATGCAGCTTAAACACGAAATAAATAATACAAATGCTCATCTAGAGATAAGTTTACCCATCCCATCACTCTCACCTTCCAAGTCATCATCATCATCACCGCCGCCGGCGCCGCCAATGCCACCACCTTTGCTGTTTTCGATATCCAACTGCTTGGGCTGGGCCGGAGCACTCCCAGGCCCAGTGACGGACTGTTGATAAAGAACCCCCCCAGCAATGGTGAAAAGCAAACACACCAACCCAACAGGGCTAGCATGCTTATCCCAGATGAGGACGTTGATCGCCACAGTAAGGAACTTGTTGACCACACCGGTGACGGTGAACGCCGTGGCGGAAACGGCCCTTCTGGCAGCGAAGCCGAAGAAACTGATGAGCAATCCGAAGAGACAAGACAACGAGACGGCGTACAAGGCGGCGGGGTCAAAGACGCCGGATCTAACGGCAGCGAGAACCTGAACGTTCTCGCCGGTGAGGAACCAGAAGAATGGGGCCATCATGAGGGAGAGGAGGTTGTTGTAGAAGACGAAGCCCCAGGTGTTGAGGCCGAGGTTCATGACCATGTGCTTGATGTAGACCATCTCGGTGGTGATGGTGATGAGGTAGGCGAAGGCCCAGGAGTAGGCGGTGAGGGAGAAGGCGGAGTCGGTGGCGACGTAGCCGACGGCGGAGGCGAGGATGAGGAGGAGGGAGAGGAAGGTGAGGTTGGAGGGGCAGGGCTGGGCGCGGAAGGCGGTGTCGGCGAGGGCGACGAGGAGAGGGGTGAGGGAGCGGAAGACGATGAAGGTGTCGACGTTGGCGTGGCGGAGGAGGTTGGTGTTGGTGAAGATGGCGAGGTAGAAGACGAGGGCGGCGGGGAAGAATTTCTTTGCGGTGGGAATGGTGAAGGGGTCATGGTGGAGAAACCCTAGCTTCCCCAACACGTAGACGCCGAGCGCGGAGGTGAGGTACTGGAGCGCAGTTAAGAGGCCTGGGTAGTTGAATTTGGTGATGGCGTATTTGTTGATTATTGCCAGAAGGCTCGAACACACGGCGTAACCCACCACCACCCCGCTCGTCGTGTAGTACTGTTGCTTCCATGAATCCAATCGACCCATCGACATTGCGAAGAAATGGAAGAAGAAGGAGAAGATTATTGTGGAATCGGAATGGATCAGGCACGCCTTAATATAGATCTGATCTGAGAGTGTGAATGGCAATGGCAATCGCAGAGGGTGTTGGGAAGAGGACAATTATTTACTGCACCCTCTCACCCACACTTATTTCTTCCCTCCCATTCAGACTCTGTATGGTACGATCGACGCAGGCAAACACCAAAAGGAAACAGATCTCCATATCTCCATTGCTAGAATCCTAGTTTATTATTTACTTTTTATTATTGACTCTTGACTATTTAGTGTTTATTATTATGACTATTATAATTTTTATTTATTTTATTGTTATTTATAATTTATAGTTTATGAATTATTAACTATTATTCTTTATTTATTATATTAAATGACATTCAAAATTTATTATTTAATTTTTAATTATTGTTTAATATTTATTAGTTTATGTTATTGTTATTATTGATGCTTATTATTATTTATTATTCTGTATTCAATACTTTTATTTACCATTCACCATTGTTTATTATTTTTAATTATCATTTAATTGTTGTCATTTTAGTTTTTTTTCATTATTTATAATTTATTACTTATTTATTAATTATTAATTTTTAGTTTGATATTTGAAGATATTTACTATTAGATTTCTTTTGGTGATATGGTAATGAGTTGGGATAGAAAATATTTTCAAAATTACTTTTTATTAATTAATATTTATGTACTAATTTGAAACCGTGTATCCAACATGAAAAAAGGTTATTCAACATCTAAAAAATGTATTAGAGTTTATTAATATTTATTATTGAGTATTTAACACTATTTTTTATTAAACTAATTATTTAGTATTTATTATTTAAAATATATTATTTTATTTTTTATTATTTCCTATATTTATTCAATTTTATTATTATTATTTACTGTTTATTAGTTAATATTTATAATTTTGTGATTCCTTAATTATTATTTAATTTTTTTTGTTTTATTATTCATATTGACTATTTTCTGTTGACTATTTTTTTTTACTCTTGACTGTTTACTATTTATTTTTTATTGTTTATTATTATGACTATTATATTTTGTATTTGTTATTTATAATCTATAGTTGATTAATTATTAACTATTATTTTCATTTATTATGTTAAATAACACTTAAATTTTAGTATTTACTATTAATTCTTTATTATATTGCTGATTTTTATTATTTCTTGCTTTTTATTTACTGTTTACCAGTCATCGTGTATTATTTATTATATATAACTTATTATTTATAGCTTATAAATTGTTATTTAGTTTTTAATTATTATTTAATATTTATTAGTTTATGGTATTGTTATTATTGATTCTTATTAATTATTTTTTATTATTCTTTATTACATGTAATTTATTGTCTATTATTTGTAATTATCATTTAATTGATATTATTTTAAATTATTTTATTATTACCTACTATTCATTATTTATAATTTATTACTTATTTATTAATTATTAATTTTTTAGTTTGATATTAGAAAAATATTACTATTAAATTTCTTTTGGTGATATGATAGTGAGATGGGATAGAACATATTTTCAAAATTACTTGTTATTTATTAATATTTATGTACTATAGTGTAGTTTTTTTTTTTCTAACCGTGTATTATACTGTAGTTTTTTTTTTTTTTTTTTTTTTTTTTTCTAACCGTGTATTATACTGTAGTTTTTTTTTTCTTATTTTATTTTTTTTGGATGTAGATTATAGTATTTTGCGTTTCAGTTTTCCACCACAAAAACAGTTCACGTTACTCTTCCATGTACCATTTGTCGGTCACTGTTTTTGTTTTTCCTTTCTCAATTCTTTTTTAGTAATAAAGTCATTAAAGAAGCTATTGGTCAATATGGGAATAAAATGATATGCAATTTCATGTTTAAGCCTGATCTAGCAAAACCCTGAAACCAACATTCAATAAATTATATTCTTTATTACTGAGAGGATACAAAGCCAAAGATCATAAAATATACTTTAATCAAGAAATTAAATGTCAGATCACTTGTGCTAAAAAAGTTATTATATAAATATTTGAGAACAATTATATATAAATTATTTCAAAACATAAATATATATTCTATAAAACTACGTGTGACACTTTATTAAAATAATATTATATCGTATATTAATATAACTCTAACAAATCTAAAGTGTAAAGAAGATGCATCATATTTTTATATAATTTTATTTCTTAAAATTTTTCATTTTTCTTTTTCTTATTGTTTCTCTTTTCTTTCTTATCGCATTTCGTATTACATCCTGTATTTTATATACACGGTCCAAAAATTATACGATCATCACTTCTAATTACTTTTAAAGTCTCTTTTTTTTTTATCTAAATTATTATTAATAAAAAAATATTTTCAATGATTGAGAAAGAGAGTTTATTATTATTATTCTTTAAAAAATAACCTTTTGTTTATCAAGTCAATAGTGTCTTAAAATATTTAACACGGGATCTAACTATAACAGAAAGTTCTTGTAAGTAAATTACTACTTATGCTTGATTTTTACTGTGTAAAAACAACTTGCTAGGCTAACAGTAATTACAATATCACACGCAATAAGATTGCTCTTTCTTATTACCATCTTATACAAAACCCACATTAAAACAAAAATATAGCAAGCCCAGATTAAATGTTAAAAGATATACAGATATATCAATATATTATCAATGATGTCTTACAAAATCTTTAAAATATATTCAAAATGAAAATATATAAATAATTCCTTTACATATTCTTTTATGTTTTAATCTCATAACATCATTTGTTTTCCCTCATCAAACAATTATAGCAAATCAAAATATAATATCTACTATCCATATTCTAAAATACGGAAATTTAGTTTCTAACAAAAAAAAAGATAGACACAATATTCCATTTATCTGACAAAATTTGAGTAATTATTTGTTAACTCCAAAGATTCAATCTACAAACAATTTAACAATTTAACGTCTTCTTCCTCCACCTCCATAATTTTTCCCTGAGCTCCCATAACTTGCGAAGAAGCAAAAATATTCTTTTAAGTTAGAATTTTAAAATCATTCCTACCTTTTACTCTCTCCACTTTTCGTCGTTTCCTGCTCTTTTTGCTTGTTTCCGCACCTTTTTGTATTTTTCAAGGACGTTGTTCACTCCTTCTTGCACCTTTCTCTGTTTGTATTGTTTGATTGTTGCGTTGCAGCTGGTTATATTTTCACTAACGGTGTGATGGATTGAAGAGTGATGGTTTGCAGGGTTGTGGTTTATATTGTCTTCAGTGACTGCAAACACTCTCCAACAATCACAATACACTACTATCAATCGTCCAATGGTTACATTAGTCACTTATTTTCTTCACTGCAATGCACAAGCTTCACCCTAACTTTTTAGCTACCATTTTCCCAGTTCACCATCATCTTTTTTTTGAGCAGGGACAACTTAATCTTTTCAAGAAGGTCACTTTTGAAATTTAGAAAATTATGGAAGTGCGGAGAAATTATGGAGGTGGAGGAAGAAGGCATCAAACAATCCTTAGTTACAAGTGAGCTTCTTCCTATACCTCCATACCATACATTAAAAAGACAAAATTGCCTCTAACATTAAATTTAAAACCTAAAATGTAGATCATGGGTTTAATTTAAAAGTTAAAGTTGAAGACATTGTGATAATGTGTCAAAGGTGATAAGATTTTCTTTTTTGCCTTTGTAAGGTATAGTGGAATGAAGAAGATGGAGATGTTGCCCTTTCTCATTAGGCTATTTCTTGGTACGAATAAGATAAAGAAGACAAAAGTTAATTTATTGAGAAAATGATTGAATTTCAAGACAAGGATAGAGCACTTTTGTGTGTATCCTGAAGGGAGGGTAATTAAAATGACCTAAAATCTGCACAAATGGCACTTCATCTTCGGAGGAACACTTCAGTTAGTAGTCTCTTGTTTTACCAAAACACATTTCCTTCTTTTCCTCAAGGTTAAATTTAGAATTAAAAGTAATATGAAGGTGGAGGCTGATATCATGAAGGTGGAGGAAGAAATTCTCTAGTTACAAGACCAATAATTCATATATGGTAACAGATTGGATCAGGCCTAAACGCCTATAAATAATTTAATTCTATAAGGACTATTCACTCAATCTCATTGTTACTTATTTAATATAATTATCTCTGTGATCTTAATAACCTAAGCAAGGGTCAAAAAAATTTTTGCAAGTGGATTTCTACTCTATATCCAATCAGCAAAATTGACAACCATATCAAAGGATATAAACTCAATTAAAACTCGACTTTCTTGAAGTTAACCCTGATTCATCTCAGACAGTTTCGGCATATATGATAAGCTAACCCAAAATCAATTAATATACAAAATAACTAATCATTCAATTACATTTCATTAATAATATTCATCTTATTTTATCAATTCAACATAATTCAAATAGAAGATTACATTGAATACTAAGACCAAAGACTAACATCTCTTTAATCTAATAATTTGTCTAATTATTGGGTACTTTCTCATTCTCATACCTATTAACAACCTAAATTAACAACATAGTAACTTTTGAAACACACATAAGACTTAGAGGATTTCTTTCAATCTTATCATTCCACATATATGTGAATAAAGAATGTTTTAAAATCCTCCATCGATTAAAGATAAGGTCAATTCATAATATATAAGAGAGTGCAAATTTTATTTTACAAGTCAATTTTATAAGGTTGAGTCGGCTTAAAGTTCATTTTTTAAGATGATATCAAATACTATCCAAACGAGATTTGATAGACTTATCGTACCAACAATCTCAAAACTCTAATAAAAAATTACAAAATCAAATAACACCTTGACCTTCAGAAAATAATTCTTAAGAATATATTCATTTTTTAAAATTGCTATAAAAAATTTAGAAATATAATCATATTTTTCATTATATATTATTAAAATACTATACACTATAAGAAAAAGGTGATTTAGAGACCAATATTTAGTTACCAAATAAAATGGTTACTAATTGTGACCAAAATAGTCATCAAATTAAATTTTGCTTGCTAAATAACTACAAAATAGAAGTAATGATTGAATATAGTGACCAATTAAGTTAAATAATTGGTATCTAACATTAACTACCAAAGTTTGAGTGACCTATGTTATTAGATTCTAAATTGGTATCTAATTTCATTACTTCTATTTTGTAGTTATTCAGCAAGCAAAATTTAATTTGATAACTATTTTGGTCACAATTAACAACCATTTCATTTGATAGTTAAATATTGGTCTCTAAATAATTTTTTTTAGTAATAATTCATATTTATATTTACTAATAATATGTTTAAAAACATTATATTGTCTTCTATGAAAGTCAACCTTAGATAGATTTTATAGTTATTAATTACGTAAATCTTATTTAATTTATCTGCTAATGCTTGAACCAGATTTCTCTCGTTCTATATTTCACGATGTATTGTAAGAATTTCATTGTCTCTGTTTTATATATAAAATTAAAAATATTAATCGAGGAGTTTTGTAAATCATTAGACTTGGAACAAAAGGGCATATCATTTGGTTTTCATTGAATAATAAGAAGTAATTTGAGAAAAGAAAGTGTTGAATGCTGGAAGCTTCTACACAGGAAGTATGTTTTAGTTCTAGTTCTAGTTTAGTTGTTGTTGTTGTTTTTTTTTTTTTTTTTTTTTTTTTTTTTTTTTTTTTTTTTTTTTTTTTTTTTTTTTTTTTTTTTTT
>Ga0209700_110163_pt1 | contig 10060 bp, 14 predicted proteins | sample SiratroredBW_FD_187528 | JGI IMG/M metagenome (GOLD analysis project Ga0209700, IMG submission 187528) | Root nodule microbial communities of legume samples collected from California, USA - Siratro red BW (SPAdes) (version 2) | ecosystem: Host-associated > Plants > Roots > Nodule | place: USA...
ACTCCAATTCTTCTTAATCCCCAAAATACCCTCGACCCTGGTTGGATTTCTGATTAGCGTATCTACTTCCTGCACCCCCATTAATCCAGATCTGCACCCACACTCTTCTCAATCACTAAAAAGCCCTTGATCATAAGTGGTTTCTAACTAGTGGAGCTACTTCCTGCGCCACCTCAATTAGTATTTGCACCTGGAACTTTATTCAAAGTCCAAACTTTAAACCTGACACCATTTCTCAAAGTCCAGGCTTTAAACCTGACACTATTACTCAAAGCCCAGGCTTTAAACCTGGCACCTTACCCAAAGCCCAGGCCTTAAACCTGACACCTCACTCAAAGTCCAGGCTTTAAACCTAGCACTGCTATCCAAAGCCCAGGCTTTAAACCTGGTACTCGTGTCATTCACTTACCTTATTTTCAAATACAAACTTTCAAAAATTTCAAAAAAAAAAAAATATCAAGACAACCAACAATCTTATCAACAAAGAACTACGTAACCTTGATTATCCATCCTTGATGGAGATACGTAGGAGCAAGGTCAAACCTTGTCGGGCCCCCTATTTTGTTTGTTTTATCTTAATCTCTTTCTTGGGAAAATAAATGTTTTAAAAAATCACACTCAGATTACTTATTTAATTAAAGATATCGTCTTAGGACGGACGTTGTGGGGCTGCTAACACCTTCCCACATGTAACCGACTCCCGGACTCGAAATCCATTTCACAAACTTGCCTTATCTTGTTTTTGGTTTTCCATAGTTTTTCCTAATAAACTATGGTGGCGACTCCACTATTTTGAAAATTAAATTATTTTTGTTTGCCGTCCCCGTCGTGACCCCGGTTGCGACAGATGGCGTACCCAGCTCTTCACAATTCCTGAAATACCCCTAGTCAAAAGTGGGTTTCCTGTTAATAGAGATACTTCCTGCACCCCCATTAATTAAGTTCTGCACCCATAGTCCTCTCAATTACCAAAATGCCCTTAACCATAAGTTGAGTTTTTGATTAGTGGAGATACTCTCTGCACCCCACATGTTTGAGCCTGTACCCACACTCTCCACAATCCCTAAAATGCCCCCTAACAATAAGTTGGGTTTTTGGTTAGTGGAGATACTTCCTACACCCCATTCTATTCGACTCCAATTCTTCTTAATCCCCAAAATGCCCTCAACCCTGGTTGGATTTCTGATTAGCGGATCTACTTCCTGCACCCCCATTAATTAAGATCTACACTCCAATTCTTCTTAATTCCCAAAATGCCCTAAACCCTGGTTGGATTTCTGATTAGCGGATCTACTTCCTGCACCCCCATTAATTAAGATCTACACTCCAATTCTTCTTAATCCCCAAAATGCCCTCAATCCTGGTTGGATTTTTTATTAGCGGATCTACTTCCTGCACCCCCATTAATTAAAATCTACATTCCAATTCTTTTTAATCCCAAAAATACCCTCAATCCTGGTTGGATTTCTGATTAGCGGATCTACTTCCTGCACCCCCATTAATCCAGATCTGCACCTACACTCTTCTCAATCCCTAAAAAGCCCTTGATCAGAAGTGGTTTCTGACTAGTGGAGCTACTTCCTGCACCACCCCAATTAGTATTTACACCTGGTACCTTATTCAAAGCCCAGACTTTAAACCTGACACCTTATTCAAAGCTCAGGCTTTAAACCTGACACTATTTCTCAAAACCCAGGCTTTAAACCTGGCACCATTTCTTAAAGCCCAGGCTTTAAACCTGACACTATTACTCAAATCCCATGCTTTAAACCTGACACTGTTGCTCAAAGCCCAGGCTTTAAACCTGGCACCTTACCCAAAGCCCAGACCTTAAACCTGGCACCTCACTCAAAGCCCAGGCTTTAAACCTGGCACTGTTATCTAAAGCCCAGGCTTTAAACTTGGCACTGGTGTCATTCACTTACCTTATTTTCAAACACAAGCTTTCAAAAATTTCAAAAAAAAAATATCAAGACAACCAGCAATCTTATCAACAAAGAACTACGTAACCCTGATTCTCCATCCTTGATGGAGATACGTAGGAGCAAGGTCAAACCTTGTCGGGCTCCCTAAAACTAAAAAAAATATTTTGTTTGTTTTATCTTAATATCTTTCTTGGAAAAATAAATTTTTTAATAAATCACACTCAGATTACTTATTTAATTAAAGGTACCGTCTTAGGACGGGCGTTGTGGGGGTGCTAACACCTTGCCCACACGTAACCCACTCCCAGACTCGAAATCCGTTTTACAAACTTGCCTTATCTTATTTTTTGTTTTCCATAATTTTTCCTAATAAACTATGGTAGTGACTCCACTATTTTGAAAATTAAATTATTTTTGTTCGACGTCCCCCGTCGAGACCCCGGTTGTGACAAATGGCGACTTCACTGGAGAGATGAGCACTGCTCCTATGCTATGACCCATTTCATTAGAAGCTCGATCAAAAAATAAAGTCCATGTATTCACCTCATGGTTATACTCATCCGCATGAAACAGAACTGAGATATCTTCATCCGGAAAGTCAGGCAACATTGGCTGATAGTCTTCCACTGGTTGGTGAGCTAGAAAGTGAGCTAGGGCACTACCTTTGATAGCTTTCTGGGTGACATAAAGTATGTCATATTCTAATAACAACATTTGCCATCGAGCTATTCTTGTCATGAAAGCAGGTTTTTCAAAGATGTATTTGATCGGATCCATCTTAGATATCAACCATGTCGTATGGCTTAACATATATTGCCTTAGTTGGTGAGCAGCCCAAGCTAAAGCACAACACGTTCGTTCCAAAGAGGAGTATCTTTGCTCGCAATCGGTAAATTTCTTGCTCAAATAATAAATGACATGCTCCTTTCTACCTGTTTCATCGTGCTGTCCAAGTACACAACCCATTGATCCGTCTAATACTGTCAGACAGAGAATAAGAGGCTTTCCAAGGACTGGCGGACGCAGTATTGGAGGTTCTCTTAAATACTGTTTAATTTTATTGAAGGCTATTTGACAATCTTCATTCCATTCTACCACTTGATTCTTTCGCAACAATTTGAAAATGGGTTCACAAGTGGCAGTGAGCTGGGAAATAAATCTAGCAATGTAATTTAATCTTCCCAGAAAACCTCGAACTTCCTTTCCGTGCAAGGATGTGGCATTTCCAGAATAACAAGTACTTTATCCGGATCCACTTCTATCCCTCTTTGGCTGACTACGAATCCTAGAAGTTTTCCAGATCTTACTCCAAAAGTACATTTAGCTGGGTTCAGCCTGAGTTTGAATTTCCTCAACCTTTCAAACAATTTCCTCAAGTTGACAAGATGTTCTTCTTCAGATCGAGATTTGACGATCATATCATCGACATATACTTCAATCTCCTTGTGTATCATGTCATGGAAAAAGGTCACCATAGCCCTCTGATAGGTTGCCTCAACATTCTTAAGTCCAAATGACATTACCTTATAACAGAATGTACCCCATGGTGTGATGAAGGTTGTATTTTCTATATCTTCAGGTGCCATTTTGATCTGATTGTACCCAGAAAATCCATCCATAAATAAAAACAATGAAAACTTAGTTGTATTGTCCACCAAGATATCAATGTGCGGTAATGGGAAATCATCTTTCGGACTAGCACGATTCAAATATCGATAATCTACACACATTCGAACCTTTCCATCCTTCTTTGGTATTGGAACCACATTGGCCACCCATTGAGGGTATTTTGCTACTGCCAAAAATCCGGCATTGAACTGTTTTTCTACCTCATCCTTTATTTTCAACGATACTTCTGGTTTCATTCTTCTCAACTTCTGCTTTATGAGAGGGCATTCTGGCTTGAGTGGTAATTTATGTTGCACAATGTCAGGGTCTAATCCAGGCATATCTTAGTAAGACCAAGCAAAAATATCTCTGAATTCTCTTAACAAAGAACACAATTGCCCTTGTACTTCTTTCGTCATCCCTGTGCCTATCTTGACCTCCTTTTTCTCATTTTCATCCCCTAAATTGATTACCTCTACATCCTCTTGATGTGGTTTTAACTTTCTGCCTTCTTGTTCGACTAGTCTCAACAATTCAGGAGGGGGTTCCCAGTCTTCTTCATAATCATCTTCTATATTATTGACGGAGAGTGTAAAATTAGGGTACGAGATATTGACATTGTTATTTTCAAAAGATTCATCAACATATCTGCATTATTCAAGTTTATGAAAATAAATAGGAAAGAAAGAAAAACTGAAGAAGAAAATGAAAACACGATTTTATTATGCAAATGCGCAATACTGCGCTCTCAAAGGGAAACAATTCAAATTCATAAGGCAAAAAACGAAACAACAAATCCTAAAAACCAGCCTATGAAAACAACAAATACACTAAAGCTCTGGGCAAAGCAAATAGGATTGACCGAAAAACATTACATTTTGTCGCTACTAAACACCATAGGTACGTCTACAAATTCCCAATTGCCAATTTCTTCATTAGGAAGACAATGGTGCACATGATTGAAGCTCTGATCTCCATGCCTCTGCTCAATAGCTGCCACTTGATCAAAATTGATCCAACCGGCACTGTAGAAACTCTGATCCAAGCTGCACATGGGAATTTCTTTACTTCTCAGCTCCCAACACTCTACTTTGGCTTGACTTCTTTCAATTCTTTCTTCAATGATTCTCCTTCGATCAGCATGAGTAGGTTTGTATCCCAAACAGTACCTCCCTTTGTTTTCCACCAATTTTAGTGGCCTTACAGATCCTGTATTATTTTTGCCCAAGCCACTACCATATTTATACCCCTCTTTCATCATAGTCTTGGCCACCATCAAAGATGCACTAGACAGACATGGATTTACTTTGAAAGGCTCTACATAGGTTGTACTAATAATCTCCAGAGCCTGAAATGAAGTTTTTAAAGCCTCTTCTATGGCTTCAATATAGGGAGTGGATGTCGACCCACATACTACCAAGTCCTCCTCTCCAGAAACTATAATCAATTTATCATCAACTACAAATTTTAGCCTCTGATGCAAAGTAGATGGAACTACTCCAGCCGTGTGTATCCAAGGAGAGATCTTGTTCCACATGAGCTCCGCTTAAGATCTTCATTAATAACTTTCGATGAGCAGTCGAATGCATTAACAATTCCAATACAGACACCCTTGCAGGCATCCGGTTCAACTGATCCACCATTTTGTATTCGCTTGCTGGATGAACTTCAGAAACTCAGAAGCATCCTCGTCAGTAATCTCCTTACTCTCTCTCTCTTCAGGCTCTGAATCAACTTGCACAGCCTTTCCTTTCAAATATGACTGTGCCTTTTCCATAGCCATTTCTTCTCTATTCTTTCCATAGCTTGTTTCACCCCTTAAGATGAGCAAACAGACATTCGCTCCTAGTCATACCTCCAATTCCAGAGATGTTATTGATTGTTGTCTTGCCTTGCTCAACCGATTCTTCTTTTTGTTCTCCTTGAACTATACTAACACCATATGACCAAGGAACAACTTTATTATCCTTATATGCAAAATGCGATGGTGTTTAAATTACTAGAGGTTGTCGTCCTGAAGACATGGGAGCGGCTGCTTTAGTAAATTGAATGACTAATGGTTTAGGCCTCTGTGGAAGCCATTCTTCTCCGGTAAACACTTCTCCTTCTTTCCTTTGATGACAAACTTGTAAAACATGTCTGTCTATCAAGTCTTGCACAAAATCTTTAAACTCAACACACTCATCAATGGAATGTGTGGTGCAAGCATGGAAACCACATTCACCTTCGGAATTGTACTCATATTAAAATAATCCAGCCTGACAAATTGCTTCAAAAACTTCATTCATAGGTTTCTTCATTTCATAAATACTCCTAACCAAAATCGGACCTCCGTCTTCCATAATAGCATTCACTGTGGAGCTTGTATGTCTGGACAACGGGTTTTGCTCAACACTCGGCTTCTGCTCTTGGAAAGTAAGTCATTTAGAATCAATCAAAGGTTGCACTTTATACTTGAGGGCTCGACAATTCTCAGTTGAATGACCAATTTCTCCACTATGGTATTCACATTTTGCATTGGGGTCATAATATCTGGGATACGGTGGTTGTACCACCTTCGCCAGACATAAAATCACTAGCGAATTCTTGAGCAAATCTGGCAAGAGCTCTGTGTAAGTCATTGGAATGGGAGTAAAATTCACAACTTTCCCTCCTGAATTATTATTCTTCTGTCCATAGCCTGGACTTTGTGCTTGAGTAAAGCTCTGACCTCCAACATTGGGCTGAAATACATTGTTAGCGGTAAATGGAGGTCTGTATGCAGTTGGCGATCTAGGAGTATTATGAGAATAACTCGGCATTACATTTGCAACATACGCAGATGAGGGTCTATAATTAGGAAGATATTATGGCCAATATCCTCCCCAATAAGGTGCAGTAGAAGCCACCTGAACCTCGCCCTCTTTCTTCTTATCGGGATTGAACCCAGGTTTCTTAGCATCGGTGGCTGCAGACGAACCTTGTGCTATCTTTCCACTCTTGAGTCCATGTTCAATTCTTTCTCCAATAGTGACAATATCGGAGAAATTTAAAGAAACACTCCCGAGCACATGTTCATAAAAAGGAGTCTGTAACGTTTCGATGAACATGGTGATAATTTCTTTCTCATATAGCGGAAGTTCAACTTGGGCGGCCAACTCTCTCAACCTCTGCGCATATTCTTTGAAAGTTTCCGAACTCTTCTTTGCCATATTCTTTAGTTGCATTCTGTTCGGAGTCATATCCATATTATATTTGTATTGCTTTAAGAAAGCGTCTACCAAATCTTTCCATGATGAAATCCGAGTTGGCTCAAGGTGCATATACCAGTTCAATGCCACACCCCCAAACTATCCTGAAAGCAATGAATCAGAAGTTTTTCATTATGCGCGTGAGCTGTCATCTTCCTACAATACATAGTCAAATGGCTTTTTGGGCAAGTGGTCCCCTTATACTTCTCAAAGTCTAGCACCTTAAATTTCGGGGGAATTACTACACCTGGTACCAAGCATAGACTGGCAGCATCTCTGAACTCATAACTACCCCCACCTTCTATTATCCTCAATCTCTTTTCAAAAACCTCTAGCTTATCTTTTGCTCTATCAGCATCAAAATCCGCGACAGTCGGAACTATAATTTCTGTTTTGGACTCACCTTCCAAAGTCACATTTAAAACCTTCGGTTGGATAGTAGTCTGAATTTTATTAATTACTACATCTTCACCACGACCACCAGGTGATACTTGAATGAAACTCAAGCTGACCTCTAACATTAACAGCATTAACATCGTGTGGTATAGTTTCTTGCTCCACACCTTCCATGTAGGGTGGTTCATAGTTCTCGGGCAAGCCGTATAAAGGGAACTCTTGATTTGTTCGATTTCCTTGATAAAGATCTCGAGTTTGTAATGTCCCCGGTTGAAAAATAGGAGGATGTGAAGGTTGAGCCCCTTCATCTCTGGTAGTAGCTTCATTTTTGTTGTACAGGATTGTCAAAGATTCGAGGATCTGACCCAACTGATCTTTTAGGCCATGAATCTGACCCACTTTATCCTTTAGATGAATGATCTCGTCCTGCATTGCTTGCTCCCAGTTTTTCATATTCTGACGATTGACACGAGTCCTATATGGATGTCGTGGGAATTTAGCCGTTATTGCTTCCTCTGCTTTTATTTAAGATGAATTAGATGAAAAGTGAAATATGAACAAAATGCAATTGTTCGAAAATTATAAAGTTATGTAATCAATACGTAATTAAATGGAAATTAACACAGATCTGGAGTCTCAAGAAACTGGTTTATTTTTAAGGAATTCAAATTGATACAACTGCAAAAGAAAGACAAAAGGAAACTGCTATCAATCCCTAACACGAGCAATTAAAATCTTCATTTGCTCTACTAGCCACTTGCAATGATCAAGAAAAATCTAAACTTCTTGTGGAGGATCACGGAACGTCACTGCGTCAGTCTCTCGTAACATTCTGGGTACGTCTTCGATAGCCCCATTAGCTAGAGCAGCCAATTGGGAAAAAATTCTCTACCAGTGTACCACATCCTTTTCCTGCTCAACCATGTAATCTCTCACACGAGTCATTGCAGCTTGGTGTCTTTCCTCTAATTCTAATAGTAACATACATTGACCTGAATTTGAAGATCTTGTAATCTTTTCACGACCTTTTGTTTGTCTCTTTTAATGTCCTCGTACAAATTTTTCTACTGACGTTCAGCTAATAAAGCCGTGTTCCGCTCTTGTACTCCCATTGTTAGCTCTTTGTTTGCTGCATACAGATCTTGTTTGATCCTGTGTGTATAATCCATTTCGGCTCTTTGTTTCTGGATCAAACCTCCATATGCTTTTGTCTTCTCCTCATATTCTCTGTTGAGATCTGCATCGCTATACTGTAAGCCCAGTAGGTTGTCAACCATCTTGACATTCTTCTCTTTCAATCTTGCAACTTCCTCCTTTAGCTGCTTAACTTCTTATGATTCCTCATTCTGCATTTGTTCTTCGTTTGTTAAGCAGCTGGAGATTTGTTCAAAAGGCAACTTAACTTTTTCGACTCTCTCTGTAATCCATTGTCGATAAGGGATTTCTCTGTTCACTGCCCAGGCTCTTGAATCCCTTTCCATACGAATCACATTTCTCCATGAATTTCTGATATCACGGAGAACTTCAGTAGCACCCCATCCTCATAGGAAATCAACAAAGTGGTAAGAGCATCGGGTGTTGGCGAACCTCTTATAGGGTATCCAAACTATCTTTGGGCCAGAATCAGATTGTAGTTAACACAACCCTTAGTGCCTATGAGAGGGACGTTTGGGTAGTTCCCACAATAATATATGATACTCGTCTTTTGCTGCCAATATGGATGCCACTTTATCTTTTCTTGAGTCAGTCTTGAGAGAAACTCACCCCAATTTGTCGTTCTCTTTACTTCAAGCTTACGTTGCATTACCTCTTCAACAGGGCATTGAGCACTGATGCCTTTTTCCCCTATGCGAGATAAGAGCCAGACATAAAACACAGGTAGACAACACACCAACTTTCTTTTCCCCACGTCATAACACAAATGAAGAGCTATATAGACGTCAGCTAAGATTGCTGGGACTCGATTTTTTGCTGAGTTTTACTTGCAATAAATACATCGATTGCAGCATAGTCGACCAAATCTTGGACATTAGGGAACAACATAATACCATATAGTGTAAGAGTTAGAACATCCATGAAAGTCTCCCAATTTTCTTAGTCAGCTAATTGATGCAAATAGCTTTCCAAAAACTTTGGGATAAATCCTTATACACCTTTCTTGTTTACTAAGGCACTTTCTAGTTCTCTTGGGAGAATTTTCATTATTCCAGTTAGAGTTGAAACAGAAGCGTGATGTTCAGCGTATTTGTATGGAGACTTCCCTTCCAAGGGTAAGTCTAAAATCTGGTCAAACTCTTCGAGTGTCGGCACCAGCTGAAAGTCTTGGAATGTGAACGCTCTGACAGGTGGGTCATAATATTGCGCAAGGCCGTGATCAAGGAAGTCTGCACCTCTATGTCGAGCAAACCTAACAAATTCCCATATCTCTTCCTGAAAGAGTTCCTCTGAACTGCCCTGAGCCTTTGTCCCAATGTTCTGATTTCAGCCAAATTATTCTCTCTGGCTTTTATCGACAGTTTTGATTTCAAATCCTCTTCAGATTTCATTTTAACTCCAGAACTTACATTAATTTCCATTCTTTTTTGACAAAAAAAACATAACTTTATAGTTTCTGACCTTAAAAGAAAACAATTGAAACTAAGTGAGAAAAAGAAATGTGTGCATGCAATGAAGAAAAGCCTGAGCTAAACTTCATAGATGCTTTGTATGAGAGAAGAAATTAATGCAATGGATAAAAATATTTTTATTCTTCTTATTAAAGAAAAAATGAGGTGGAGGGTAGAGGCGCGCAACATATCTCCCTTTGTGCCCTAAACAAGGTTCAATATGCTTAAGGGTCTAAGGCATTATATGCACACTCTCAAAGGTAAGCTCCTAACTCCTAAAGGTATAAGGCCATTA
>Ga0209700_110164_pt1 | contig 10058 bp, 8 predicted proteins | sample SiratroredBW_FD_187528 | JGI IMG/M metagenome (GOLD analysis project Ga0209700, IMG submission 187528) | Root nodule microbial communities of legume samples collected from California, USA - Siratro red BW (SPAdes) (version 2) | ecosystem: Host-associated > Plants > Roots > Nodule | place: USA...
TTTTTTTTTTTTTTTTAAAAAAAATGTGTTATTTATATATGTATAGAAAAACATTAGCGCGATGATAAATTAAAATGCAGTAAGTGATGATAAATGCTTCTAACGTTATTAAAAGTGATATTAATAAAAAAAATCTTCTAAAATTTCAAAATTTATGAAAATTATTAAGAAAATGAATTAAATTGAAAAACAGTGCTTTTAATATTGGAATATATAGTTCGCTCTAACTTAACTCCATACAAGTATTAAAATTAAAATAATATAAAAGTATAATTTGTTATCGCTACACTTATATTAAAAGGTGAGTCAGACACAAATGCAAATTATTTTCAAGACTTTCTTAATTTGATCCATGGCCTTCATTTACCTTCTAATGTAAAAAATATAGTTTATAGAATAAGTTTTTATCTATTAATACTATTAAACTTTTAAATTCATAATACATGAAAAATTAAATTACATAAAAAAAAATTGTAAAATAAAAGATTCCTTTATATTTTTTGAAGAAAAAATATTTCTTTATCATTAATTAATAAAAGACTATGTTCTTTCCCAAGAAAAATGTTCAAGATTTCAGTTTGACCTACAAATAAGATTATAATTTAGTTATAGTAGATAAACACGACTTTATAAATAGATTTTATGAGGTTAAATTATATTTAAAATTCGCTATTTAAAATAAAAAATATTTAGTACATATATATATATATATATATATATATATATATTGTGTGTGTGTGACAAGATCCCACCTTTGAAACTTATATGAATAATTTATTTTCTTAATTCATTTGCAGCTGCAAGAATTTATCCAATAACTAAAATACTAGATATCGTCCCTAATAAAAGCTCACTTAAGACTTCATAAATCCCTAGGAAATAAATCTGACACGTAGCATAGAACGGTTTTATTTATGACCCATAACATGGTTCAAAGCTATTTCATATATTATATTTATATATAGTTAATTATTAGACAGAATAGTATAAAAGGTAAGGGTTTCGTATTCCTTTGTTGTCTCTCTTCTTCCTCCGGTTAACAATAGAGTTTTATTTTATTTTCAGGTGTTTTTAATATTATACTGTTAATAAAAATACATATAAATTTTTAAAGGCACCTACATAATTACTAATTATTTTTAATATTAAATATTAATTATCGACTGGAGTAGGCCAGTGAAAGGACTTCGAGAGTAATTTCAGAGAAACTAAAGTCTTCAATGTTTGGGCCCTTGATCGTAGTTTTATGGTTAAAGTCACTGACTGCTCTTTCACGTCATCTTTTATCTCTTCACACCGCTTACCAATTTTTTATAAAAAAAATAACTTTCACACGAATTAGTTTTTTCATTTATTTTTATTTTTCTGATACCCAACGGAAAATAATTGAGTGCTGTTGTAAAAAAATTCAAAACAATGCAAAGAGAAAAAACCGAGGTGCAAATAGTAATTTTGTAGGCTTATATAGATAATTAATTATAAGTTTTTATTTTATCAGCCCATTACAAGGTGGACTTTGATTTTGGTTTCAGCTTGCAGTCTGATTCGCATAACAAGTTATACCCACCAAAAAATGTTTTAGCCTATATATAGTTTTAACTAAAGTTAATATTAAGATGCAAGATATCACAATAGACTTGTGAATATTAGATTGTATTGAAGTTTACCTGTCCTAATATTTACAGTATCACTGTTTTTAGGAGTCTTCGGGCTTAGAGAAACTACTTATCCTATATTTTTTTCCAAATATTAATTAAATGTTCCTTTAAAAAATAACAAAAATGATATTATTAAGAATTTAATTTTAAAATAATATACATTATTTTCTTTAAATATAAAAAATTACAATTACATAAATATCAAATTACAACATCAAATAACAATGGAATAAAGATAAAGTAATTGTAGAAAAGAGTTTAAATATGTTTCATAAGTTAAGAAACTAAGAATCAAATAATAAGAATTAATACAAGTTTTTTAGGTTACTTAATAAATTAAATATATTTTAGTATTTAAAATGAGGATGGATGGAAATGTAAATACTCATCCCTATTCACATACTTAATTTTAAAAATGAAAAAATAGTGATACTAGTACATTTTCCATCAAAACCGAAACATCGCTATTCTAATAGTTAATAGGTTACTTAATAGGTTTGTATCACTATAAGTGATTGTTGAACAATATTCTCTGCACCTAATTTATTTATGATTGATATAAAAATTAGATTAACGTGAGTATTCATTTAGGATAATAATAACATTGTAATTATTGCAATAAAAAGTAAGAAAATTAATTTAAAAAAATATAAAATCAAAGAGATATAAAATGAAAATTTAAGTGTATTATGTTCTCATATCAACTACATGTTTTCATGTCAAGTACAATCATTATATTAAATACACATAATATATAAGGTGAATTAGTGTAAAACAAAACATGCCATACACTATATATCATTAATTATCACTCATAGTTATGCTTATTTCATCATCTTAGATAATGAATTCACAATTAGTCTCACACTATGTCATGACTAAATGTAAGACATAATTTTGGAAACTTGTAGATTATGATAAACAAGTTCTACCAAATTTGATCCATACCATAACTTGGCCTTACTTCTCAATGTTAGGATATATAAAAGTTTGCTATCAAAGTTATTCGATGTCAAGGTGTATAAAGTATCTGCTATCAAGTTAGATATACATGTGCTATCAAGCTAGATGTACGTATATACTATTAACTCTCTTTTAATTTCTTATCACCAATAGCCAAGGCATGATACCACTCTCGGATATTTCTACATTACCCATCAAGAACATGCATACCACTCATCCAAAGCCAATCCAAAATAAACTTTACACAAATATATATCAACACATATACATGTATATAAGTAATTAAACTAGGATCTACTATCCATGAAGGGCCACTCCAAATATGACACATATCATGTATACATCATGTCATACATTTCAACATTAATAATATACCTTTAATAACATACACAACTAATGTATTTATATAACATACAATTAATAAAACATTTATCACATGTATAAAAGCATTAAATAAAACATCATTATCACCTTGGGTGAGCTTCTCTTCTCTTACTTGATCAACCACCTTTATATACACAAAGTATTAACAAAATAATAATAAAAGATTATTAACTATATTTAATATTTATAAAAAAATACTATAATAAAATATTAGTTATAGTAATTATAATAAAAATTATATATTAACAATATTATTATAATTAATATATTATTATAAAAATACATTTTGTATAATAGTAATATAATAATATCTTAGAACATCTATAATTATAATAAGTAATAATTATTATTGTTATTATAACAAATAAATATTATTAATAATAATAGTTTTATTATTATAAGAATAATAATATTGTTAATATTAATTTTATTATTATAATTATTATAGCTAATATATATTTAACTTTTTAAATAATGTATTTAAAATGTTTTAATATTTAAACTTATAAACAAAATACTAAGAAATAAATAAATAAAATTATAGAGGGTAAAAATGACAAAAGATAAAAAAGAAGAAAATAAATATCGTAACTCAGTATTCTAAATAATGGTCTTTTACATGAACATTTAGCATAATATGAACATTAATTTATTTATCATCCTTTTGATAAGGAAATGGAATAATGAAAAGGGCCAATCCAATGCGAGAAGACAAGAAGGGTCACGTCAAGCGCATCAACTTGCTGTAGAAATTTCAACTAGAGAACATCTCATAACTACTTTCACACTGGTATAAAGGACTATGATATTTTGACTTTATGGCCATACTTTGGTGATATGATTACTATTAATGTACATGTATTTAGGGCACTCAGCCCACAAATTGTGTTAAGATTCATATCTGTAGGCTGAGAAGCAAACGACTATCCCAATTCACATTTGTTAATGACAAAGCAGTAGCCGCAATGTGGTTTGAGCTCAGCCCTGCCATTGCAATTTGATCTTTCTGAGATCCATGGTTTATATACATGTCAGGCAATGTCATCGTTCGCCACTGTACCATAGGAAAAAACCACATGTTAATTAATACACCATGCACAATCCATCTACATACAAAAAAGTGTACTACAAAAAGGCCTCACCTTAAGATTACCATCAAGAAGACCATTTAATCCCAGAAAATGAGAAACATGAGAACCAAATCCTCCAACAGATCCCTCCTCCACTGTGATAAGAATCTCATGTTCTCTAGCCAGTTGCCTCATCAAATCACCATCTAGAGGCTTACAGAATCGTGCATCAACCACAGTTGTTGAGATGCTATGAGCTTCAAGAACCTTAGCCGCCTCCATGCAATTCTGGACCATTGTTCCATAACCAACAAGAGCCACCCTACTTCCCTCCTTTAACACCCTTCCTTTACCCACCTACATTTCATTTCTCAATTAGTAAAAAGCAAGCAATCTAGGGGGAAAAAACTAGAAAATTTGGGAGATTTAAAAGGACTAGTTGAAATAAGCACCTCTAGTGGTGTGCCCTTATTGTTGGGTGGAAGAATAGAACCCATACCGTTCCCTCTTGGGTACCTGAAGCAACTGGGCCTATCATCTATGGCCGCAGCAGTGGCTATCATGTGCATCAGTTCAGTCTCATCAGACGGAGCCATGACCACCATGTTTGGCAAACAAGCCATGAATGTTGTGTCGAATGCTCCACAATGAGTTGGACCATCAGCACCGACTAATCCAGCTCTGTCCAACGCAAATCTAACAGGAAGCTTTTGAAGGTCCACATCATGTGCTACCTGCATGGACCACATTAAACACCACAAGGCCAAAGTATCAAAGGGTAGATTCCACTAATAATTTCGAGCATGCAAACAACTTAAAGAAAGAAAAAAATATAGTTTGGATCAGTTCTCCAAATTTTCATGACTCCTGACCTGATCATAACCTCTTTGTAGAAAGGAGGAGTAAATTGCGCAAAAGGGTTTACAGCCCTCAGCAGCTAGGCCTGCAGCAAAGGTTACAGCATGCTGTTCTGCTATCCCAACATCGAAACATCTTTCTGGGAAGCGCTTTTGAAACAGGTTAAGCCCGGTACCCCCTCCCATTGCAGCATGGATGGCAACAATCTTTTCATCAACTTCGGCTTCTGCAATTAAAGACTCTGCAAAATACTGTGTGTAAGACAGCGTACTTGTTTTGCACTTCAACTGCTTCCCTGACTTGGGATCAAATTTCACAACACCTACACAAACAAATAATAGAACACATTAGGCCGATTGCACCATGTAAATGTTATGGATGACGCAGTGAAGTACAATTAGTTCCTAATTGCGAAATTACCGTGCATCTTGTCAGGAGCAACTTCAGCTGGATGATAACCTTTTCCTTTCTCAGTGATTACATGAATGAGAACAGGTCCAAGTGTTGGCATGCCCTTCACACTTTTCAGGATGTGTACAAGGTCTTCCATGTCATGACCATCTACTGGGCCGATGTAGAAGAGCCCAAGCTCTTCAAATAAACAAGCACCAGCACCACCTACCATCCCTCTAATGTAGGAATCCAATTGAGATGCAAATTCATGTGCTTGGCTTTCAATCTGCTTCGTGCTCTGTTCATTTCTCGCCAAATATTAGTTCTTGTACAACTAGAACTATCTGGTGTGATGTTTTATGCTTGCATACATTTTTTTTTTCAATATAATTATCATATATTTAGCTTCTTCTTTAATAAATATCGTCCGTGTCTAAAACTGGCTTCATAATTCAATACCTTTGCGGCTTCAAGTAGTTGATGGAACTTAGAACTGGTATGCAGCCTCGCGAGTGCTTTACTAAGAGCTCCAACTGGTGGAGCTGGGCCATCAACTGTGGCAGTGGGAAGGGAAACTTGTTCATTTTCATTTAAGATTATAATAAGATTGGTATCAAGAAAACCAGCGTTGTTCATTGCCTCGTAAGCTTGTCCACCTGTCATGGCTCCATCACCAATCACTGAAATCACATGGTTATCCCTTCCAATCAAGTCTCTAGCCACTGCCATCCCTGAAACTCGCGTGAAAATTTATCATTAAAAAAATGAGAAGTTCATCACTTTTAGTGGTCACAAATAAATATGGCCTACTATAATAAAGACAAAACACATCAAGTTCGTGGATGTCTCACTCATACAATCAATAATTCTTTCATAACATCGCTTTCGCATATATCGTTTATCATGTTTAAATAAATTGTACATTTTTAACACATGTTAAAACTTATAGATGCTTGAACTCAGTGTCTTGATAATGAACTATAATTGAAGACAAGAATTATATATTGTTTGTTACCTAAGCCAGCTGAAATGCTAGTAGAACTATGACCAACACCAAAAGCATCATGGACGCTCTCATCCCTCTTGGGAAATCCTGCAAGTCCACCAGTTTGTCTAATTGTGTGCATTTTGGATCTTCTTCCAGTTAAAATCTTATGAGCATAGGTCTGCCAATCCACCAAATTGGTCACTGGTTAGACACATGAAAACTATGATATATGATAAAACCAATTAGCCAATAGTTCTCCATATTTATATATTTACTACTTTGGGGTAGCTACCTGATGACCAACGTCCCAAATGATCTTGTCTTGGGGAGTGTTGAATACATGATGAAGTGCCACAGTTAACTCTGCCACACCTAAGCTTGAACTTAAATGCCCGCCAGTCTTTGACACTGTGTAAACAATCTCTTCCCGGAGTTCATCAGCGAGCTCCTCAAGTTCCTGATTATAATATAATGCTAAATTATCGTACTCAATTACAAATATCAAGAGAAATAAAAACGACATTACTCATGCAAGAGCAAATAGTTTCATAATTTAAGTGTTGATCACATTGCAATAATACTTCTCCCATAAAGCTGGAAAAGAAAATCAGCAGGAGTGTAAAGATAGGACCAAGCAGAAGGAGGAAGTTAATTAAGTCCAAGTGAATTATAGTTCTCTAGGTACCTGAATGGATAGATTTTTCATGTGGATTGGATAATTAACGGTGTCCAGTACTGGTGTGGATGGCTTCTCTCCTGAGAAGTTAAGAGATCTACGCAACTGTAGATTTGGTTCATAGCTTTTCTTCACCACTGTGTTGTCCACCTCCTCACACACATTGTCTCCTCCAGCAGCTATCACTTGGTAAATCTGAAAATGATAATGAAATAGCAATTAGTGTTACCACCCTACACTCCCCTAGTAATTTACCTTTTGAAATTGAACGGTGCTAGAATTATTAAGCATACCCTTTGTGGAATGGTGACTGAGATTTTGGTGGTAATGTTTGAAATACATGGGGAGGCGCAGTGCTTATCATGAAAATGTAAGTGAGGAACAAAACTTGTCCCAAGAACAAAGGAAGACATGTTAAGTTGGTTGGTTGGTAAGATGTGGAAAGTGGAAAGAAATGTTTTGTTACGTATGTGGTGAGGAGAGAAGAAATGGCATAAAACTAGAGAGGCACTCTTGGATGGTATAAGAGGAAGTTGAAATGTGTGTGTGGTCTTGCCTTGGGAAGGTGTGTGGTCTTGCAGGGTAGTCTATGGATGGACAATTTATAGATACATCATAATTTCATAACAGTACACTATGTTTTAAAGTTGCACATTTTGCATGTTGTAAATTATTGAATTATTAGTGGTCCTCATTTATCAACAACCAAACCAATCTTTACTAACACATAGAATGATGAGATCAGTAATATAAGTTTGCGCCTTCATTGGAGAAGAACATTGCTGATAGAAAAAATTGGAGAAGAATATATCCATTTAATATTATTTTATTACCAACCTTCATCAAAGCATAACTAAATATTATTGATTATTTTATTTAAAATTTTAATCATGTGTTATTTTAAGATTAGTCTAAAACATGAAATAGATTGCGGTTGAAAACCACTTAAACTTTATATTTCTAGCCAACTTCATATCACATGCGGAATAATAATTTTGTAGTCAAATTAGATGACGCCATATGCCATTTCAATGAAAACTTTAGAAGTAATCAGTCAAATATCATTTCCGTTTTTCACTTAATAAAATCTCAGTTTTTATTTTCAAAATGTAAGTTTGGAATATAATTCTAAATATGCTGTTATAATAAAAAAATTATAATTGATAGGGAGAAGATCAGGAAATTCATTCTCTTCTTTTATCCGAGTAAAATAAGTCCTATATATACAGCTTTTTTTCGAATCGAATATACTATATGTCCAGTAGGAAGGGGATAGTTATACAAGAAAATAAAAAACTCAATATATTAAAAGGACACAGCACCAACAAAATTTGCCAATTTCCAAAAGGTAAAACTATTGACTAAAATTCTTCTAGAAATCTTTTATTAGCTCTGCCACTGTTAGTTGTGTTACTATGCTTTGATATCTGCAAGCGGGAAGGCTTACGTTTGTGAGCCCAGCTTATGACAAATAAAATGAAAGGAATGGGACTCAAAAGCTTTGGTGTATGTTTGTAAATTGTTTAGAAAATGAAATTGGAAATAAGTGAATTAAATCTTTCTTCAGTTTTCATTTGACGTGGTAATTTATTTTCATGAGATGAGAGAATTGTTGTCTAGATAAATACTGAAGGCTATCATTGATTTTTTTATTCACCTCAATTTCCCAAATCCCTATCACAATAAGCCATGAGTTGATGAATGGAATTTTTTTGGAAAGAACATACCAAGGCTTGATGCTTCCTTTATATACCTTATAATTCTGAGTGCAAATGTAATGAGTCATTGATGGTTTGAAAAAGAATCGAGACAAATGATGCACATGAAAAGTTATATCTTCTTATCAGTTTTTTTATATGCAAGAATATCTAAAAAAATTTCATTTGTCAAGGATGATAGTTTTTTGACATTGTCCATTGGTGTAATTGCTGGTTTACATCCTAAAAATCTTGCTTTTGACCAAAATTATAACCAGTGTTATTCTTTTTACCATTACTTTTTTTTTTCTTGTTTCTTGCTACTTTTAGATGAGAAAATATCTTAAATTCCCCAAGTAACTGATTTTGAAAGTTCTGTGCCGAGTACATGTTTGATATGACCAATTTCTTTCATGTCTTTTTTGAACTATAATAATATCATTTACATAAACTATATAACTGTGAACAATCCTTCACAACAATTGATAAAGAATGAATAATCATTTTGAGACTAAATGTAACCGACAAAAAGAAGAAAAGATGAAAGTAGAACAAACCATATCCCCTACCAACTTGTTTAACACCATATAAGTTTTTTTTTTTTTTTTTAAATTTGTGCACCTATCCTGATGGAACGAAATTCAACTCAAAAAGAGCAATAATGGAAACATCTTTCTTCAATATAAAAAGGCATTATTGATGTCCAATTATTGCCATTTCTAAATCAAAAAAATGTTAAAGACAATAATAATATTAGTGTTGACATCTTTGGCATTGGTGATAATTCTTTCCTTCAAAAATATTGGGAGAAATAGTGAGATTTGAGGTTTCTCAAATATGTAAGTAATATGAAAAAAGTATATATTGAATGATGTGTCATTGTTGAAGTTAGCAACTAGGTCTTTGAATTTCAAAGCTCTTATACCATTTCAGAAAACAAAGGATTGCAAGAAGGAAAAGAAACAATAAATCTATTCTTTTCTTCTTTAATCAGAAGAGGAAAAAACTTTATATATACAAATTTGTTCTAACTAAATGTATTATTTGTCCAATAGAAAGGCAGACGACTTTAAGATAAATTGTATATGGAAAAACTTAACAAAATGACGAAGTGAGAATGAAATGATGCAATGATAAATTTTCTTATTTGAAAAAGTTAAAACTTTCTGAAAATCTTTTATATATTGTGTCATTCTCAATTGTCTTACTATTCATTGATAATTTTAATATAAGATAATATACTCTTTTGTTTAGGTTCCACTCAAACAATTTAGTACTATATGGATTTTTCTGAAAACTCTTGATTTCGAAAATAATATATATATATATATATATATATATATATATATATATATATATATATATATATAT
>Ga0209700_110165_pt1 | contig 10058 bp, 10 predicted proteins | sample SiratroredBW_FD_187528 | JGI IMG/M metagenome (GOLD analysis project Ga0209700, IMG submission 187528) | Root nodule microbial communities of legume samples collected from California, USA - Siratro red BW (SPAdes) (version 2) | ecosystem: Host-associated > Plants > Roots > Nodule | place: USA...
TTTCTTTTATAATTTTTTTTTTTTTTTTTGTAAAAAAATTATTTTTCAATGATTTAATTTCTGTATTCATTTTACTAAATAATAATGTAATTTTATTATTTAAACAAAACTTTAATTTTAAAATATATAAAATAACTTATTAGTATCCTCCACTACATTACATTATAAAAATAAATAAATAAGTTACTATTATTCTGTGTTCTGTTGGGATAGAATCATTATTTGGTAGGAATGGGAAAATAGTAAATTTGTACATGATACATCGAATTTATCAGAAATTTTTCTCTCCAATTTTTTTTTAAAGAAGGAACTTTAGTCCCTCTCTTAGTTTTTTTATTATCTGGCACTCTCTCTCTATTCAGTTTCTCATCTCTGGCAAGGAAAAGGGGGAAAGAAAAGAAAAATAATTGAAAAAACCCTAATTTCCTTGTTCCATCCACATCTACTCTCAAATCGGGTTGGACTGGAACGGTTTGATAGACCAAATGAAGTGAAGCAGCCTGAGTCTGTGAAAGATCAAGAGGGAGAGAAGCAGAAACACGCAACCAATAATGGCGACAACAGATAAAGAATTGGAGGAGCAACTTCTCGAAGCCGGCAACAAACTCGCAGATCCTCCGTCATCCGTGGAGGAGCTTCTCTCACTCCTAGACGTAATAAGGCTTCTTCCCTTTCAAAAGTTATTATAACACTTGCTCGCGATGTTTGTTTTTTTGATTATTTGATGCATGTCTTTAACATTCTTTATTCCCGCAATCTGACCGCTGAGGTTGATTGACTTTGATGTTTTTGTGAGATTTTGATGAAAGGACGAGTGCATGGAATGTTTGATGCCAAATTGTTATTATGATACCTAGATTGGGTTGGCTGTAATGGGATAATTGTTATAGCGTTTATGTATCGATTTAACGGATATTCTAATATAAGACAATATAATGATATAGTATATATAATATAATAATATAGCATATATACGCTGTTTCCTCTATTGCATGTCTTAAAGTTATGGAGTTCTAATTGGTAAGTGATGATTGGTGTATTAATATGCTGGGATTGATTATAATCAACATCAATTTTCTTGATTGTTTAGTCATGGATGTATGAAATTGAATTATGTCTTGAAATAGGCTTTGTTCAGATTTTGTCAATTGATTGAATTATTGGTTGTGTTGAGATTGGGAGGGAGGGTTTGGAATGCTGCCAACAGTGACATTAGGTCTAAGGGAATATTGGCTTGGTGCTAGTGGTTGTGGCATGGGGGTTGCACACCATAGCAATGGTTGACATTATTGGAGCACCCTGCAATTTGCTTCCTCTACACCAGATCCAGGAAGGCTCACCCTTCACCCATTTTGTTAATTTGATGTTGAATATGTTGACATTTTTGGCTTGTTGCTGTACTTTGGGTGTTTATCACAAGGGCATGAAAGTTATCAATGATGGCTTTGGAGATTTCATGTGGAGCTAGCTTGGGCTAATGGTGACCAGTGATTCTGTGTGAAATTTAATAATGTCAGAAGATTTGCAAGGAGAATGTGTTGCAACAACAACCACTAAGATCAAAGTTTCAAAGATATTATTTTCCACAAGATCCACTGTGGCTAATTTTTCTAGTTTCCTTCCTGGCCTCCCTTTCCCGATCTTCACCAGACCTAAAATCCATAAATCTACTATTCTCATTGTTATCTCCCAGAGCCTTGTTATACACGTCTAATCCACCTTAGTCTCTGTTTTTTGTCACCTTTTCTTTAATTGGTGCCATACTAATCCCTCTCATATATGGCCATTTTGTGTTTTGTCTTTTCTTGTGTAACCTCATATCCATCATAACACTCTCATTTATGCCACTCTGACTTTTATCTCTTGTTTTTGTAAAGTCCAACATTCGTGACCATAGAGCATTGTCAGGACATACAGTAATATGACAAAATTTGTACTTGAGTTGGTAGGTGGTTTTTTTAGTCACAAATAACCTGTTTGTATCCTAACATCCTAGGTGTGACGTCGCTCATGATTTTGTAGTATTGATGCCATATATTTGAACTAAGAAACCCATGGCATGACATCTGCTCACAATTTTACTTCTACAAGAGATTCTTCTTGTCTCCCTAAAATTACAATGCCTATACACTATCATGTTCCTAGTTAAGCGAAAGTCCTTTATTTCCAAAGTCTGTCCCCAAGTTTAAGTTTAGAGTTAGTTGCTTCCTTGATTTCTCAGTCAATATCATTCACACAAAGAAACAGGCTTTTGTATGTCCCTTGCTAGCTCATCCACGATAAGATTAAACAAGTAAGCCCTAATGTAATACCATTCATTTCTTCTACGAAAATCGTTAGTCTCACATCTAGGTGTTCTTACAACTTTACCCACATACATGTCTTGTGTAACAAAATAAGCCATTCTAACACCTTTCATTTTCAAATTTCTGCACAGCACTTTTCTTGCTGCGTAGTCATAAATTTTTCCAACTCAACAAAAACCATACGCCTTTTTCTTTGTATTTTGGTGCATTTTCCAGCGACCTCTGTTGTAGACCTTCCTAGTAAATTACTGAACCGATTCTTTACAAACCTCGCCCTGCCTCTTATTCTATGGTCAATCACCCTTAACCATAGTGTTACTCATATGTTTTATACCTCTATAATTAGCACAATTATGAATATCTCCTTTATTCTTGAATACAGGTCCAAAGTGCTCTTCCTCCTCTCATCTGACATTTTCCTAGATATCAAAATCTTGTTAAAAGCTTTGTGAGAAAATGATACCTTGTTTTTTTCCCCACAGACTTTCAAACTTCAACAAGTATACAATTTGATGTGACTACTTTGCCATTATTTATTCTTTGTATGGGTCTCCATTACTTTTCCAATTCGAATTCTATTGTTTCTGTTCATTTTCTTGTATTTCTAGTTCTTCTGTGCTAGGAATCAATCCTTTTCCATCATTGAAAACCTTATAAAATTAATTCCTTTGTCTCTTTTGTATACCGTGACTTCACCAAACTTTACTTGATACATCTTACATTCTTACTTAATCCAAATCTCTTGTATAACTCTTCCAAAAGCTTGTAGGTGGTTCTTCATACACTGTTTTTTTGTCTCATTCCTAACATGTTATAGCTTTCCAATTTTCTGTATTGTTGCACCCCTGTAAGATTTTAGAGCATTCTATTTTTTTATTTAAAGTGTCTTTGACATTTTCATTCCACCACCAAAATTCTGTATCTCTCGGACCTAAATCTCTTGCTCCAAATCCGTAACCTTATTTTCTTAGACATTTCATCCCACTTGAAGATAGCACTACCAAGTGATTCCTAATTACCTTCCTCCAGTATATTTTGCTTAAAGTTAAATAACTATTTCACTTAAATTGGCACCTGTTGATACTTAGATTGGTAGCTTTTTATGTTTTCGGTTTCTGGTTTTCAGGACAAACTTCATGGACATAATCTTTATGTTGTGTAGTAAGGCTCCCTCTTGGAATCACCTTGCAATCCTTACAAAACCATTTATCAAGACAACTTACTAGAAAGAAAATGATTTGATTCTTTGAACTTCCTCTCTTGTAAGTGACAAGGTGCTCTTCGTGCTTCTTGAAACAAATGTTGATGATCCTGAAATCATTGGCCACAGTGAAGTTTAATTTTAAGAAATATCACCCTTTATATAATCTGAACCATTTATTATTAAATATACCGTATCAATGGATATGATTTAGTCTATGGTTCACCTTAGACAAACCATAAAGAACGATATAAAATTGTGGAACTAGAGAAAGACTTCTTTAGGTATCCAATAAAGAAATATCAAAATATTAAAAAAAATAACTAATTATCTCTTTAATTATTCCTGTTCCTTTGTAAGTTAACTATGTTTTGCAATAACATTTTAATTAGTTTATCACAGAAAATATTTGATACAATCATACTCACTCACTAGGCTAAATAAATTTTCTTGCTTTGGCAATTTAATAGTGTATTAATAGTATTGAATTGATGGATAGTAAAAAGTAAACTAATACTGTGGCATATTTTTCATATATTGGCTCCACACTGCATGATTCTGTGAATACAATTTTTTAAAAAGATACATTATAAAGGAAGAAACTATATCACAAATGTGGATTAATATTGATATGGTACAACAGGTTGTGTTAACACATTAAATTATCAATAATCTTCTGTCACTAGTTTCTTTTTGTTATTTTAGTGGCCAAATGTACCATTTCTGGAAATTTGAAATTTATATTTACGTAACTGGTTGTGTTCCTCTTTTTGAATTGTCTTTTTGTATACAACATTGTCTATCATATCTGATCTTAACATAAATCTATGGTAGTCAGGTGTTGGATTTGAGATTTTTGTTGCATTTTTTTTTTTCGCTTTGATTGCCTTCTCTGCTCCGTGGGTGTTATTTTGTTGGATCATTTAGCTTATATTATAAATTACAGCTGCGTGCATAATTAAGTGGTGTGAAAGACCAGCACTTTTTACCAATGCTCTCCTACAAATGACAATCAATGCATTTTATAGAATAGAGAAGATCTAATCCAAGAAGTTTGCAACAACATTTATGGTAATGCATTGCCATTTAATCTTGTAAGAAGTTCTCCTTTTATCATGAGGTGAGGGTTTCCTATTTGAGAAAAGCTGTTGATAATGTCCAAAAATGTCTAGAAAAATATAGTGGTGTCAGGGAGAAATGGGATGCACATTGATGTGTGATGGTTGGACGGATGGGAAAGGAAAATCACTCACTAATGTTCTTGTAAATAGTCCATACTAGTGACGTGATAAAAGATGGAAAAAAATGTATGAGTTGTTGGACAACATAGTGGGTGAAATTGGAGTGAAGCATGTTGTCCAAGTTGTTACATGAGGCTTCTGACCTTGTTGCAACTGGGAGAATGTTAATGGAAAAGAGAATCAAATTATTTTGGTCCCCTTGTGCATCTCATTATTGTCTTTATCTAGTTCTTGAGGACACTGGAGAGCTTTCGTACAACACCATCACAATGCTAAGAAAATCACTACTTATATTTATAGGCACACATGGGTTATTAATTTGTATAGAAAGCACTCTAATAGAAGGTAATTAGCAAGACTATTTGTCACACATGTTGCTACTTTTACATTAAATTGTATTAAGAAACAAAAAAATGCTCTTAGATCAATCTTTGCTTCGGAGGAACGGACAACTAGTCCACATGCTACTAAAATTGAGGCTAAGCAAGTGATAAATCTAGTGTTGAGTGATGGTAGATTTTGAAGATCAATCACATACTGCTTAAAATGTGTGGTTCCACTTGTAAAAGTTTTGAGGTTTGTAGATGTTGATGCAAAACCTGCCATGCGATCCATTTATGAAGCAATGGATTGAGCTAAGGAGCAAATTGTTGAAAATTTCCAAAAGAAAGAAACAACATACAAAAAAGTGTGGAAAATTGTTGACACTAGATGAAATCACAACTACATAGGCTTCTCCATACACAGCCTATTGTCTCAATCATAAGTAAGCTAATTACATCTAAATTTACTAAGTACACCACTATCTTCCTTGTTCTCACAAACTTATTTTTTTATCGTGCATAGTGAGTTGTTGGTTGGTTACATTTCAAAGAATGTCTTGGCTGCAAGAACAAGAGTTGCAATTAATCAACAACTTGGAAAGTTCAAGGGAGCTAAGGGGCTTTTTGGAATAGACATAGTGATAGGTACTAGAAATAAACAAACAACCTGATAATTAAATTACTCATTTCCATTTTTATATGACTTATAAATTTATAATTACATTATAATTACAAAAAGGTGGCCACGAAAATTTTGAGTCTCACATGTAGTGCAATGGGGTGTGAAAGGAACTGGAGCATCTTGAGTGCATACTAAGAGAACAAATAGATTGGAACAACAAAGATTAAATACTCTGGTGTATGTGAAGTACAATCTTCAACTTAAGATGAGGCAAAAGCGTAGTGAAGAGAGGGGGAAGCCTGTGATTACATGTTTGTGAGGTATTGAATCGGATGATGAAGGGATCACTGAAAAAGAAAATCCTTGCTTCCCTAATGATTCCTCATGGATGAATGTACATGAGTATTTTGATGTTGAAGATGGAGCTCCAAGCAAAAATATGAAGAGAGGTAATTATTTATACTTAGAATGTTTAGAAATTGGAACTTAAATATTCAAACTAGAACTAGAGCTTATTTGTTTTTCTTTGCTCGTATAGATCCTAGAAACTTAAATGCCAAGACCAATAAAAGTGGAAAATCCGTAGTAGATGAGGAAGAAGTTGAAGACATTGATGAAGGGGAAAAAATTTTAATAGAAGATGAAGATGACTTGAGTGATGTAGATCTTGGAGAGGAAGAGGACAAAATATGAATGATTTGGATAGATTTTTTTTGTTTTTGAGGCTGTTTAGTATGTGTAGCAATAATAGCAACAAACATAGTCTGCAGTAACTATGAAGTAGCAACAACAACAACACTTATTTTTTGAATGGCTATAATGCAAAATCTGTTTAGTAGCACATACCCATTGTTATAGGAATTTTATACAGCAGTATTAGTGTTTTTTTTAGAGGTTATGTTGCTGAATATACATACAGCCACTTTTTTTTTTTTTTCCTGTGGTTGTTATTAATTGTATATTTGTATGTTTATATGTCTTATCTTCGGTACATTTTTTAATGTGTATGAATCTTATGAATGATTATATAAAATTATTCACAATTCAAAATTTAACCTCTCCATACATAATTTTGTATCTCAATTCAACTGCCCGGGGTTAAATATCTAAAAAATTAGAGTATATCACGATTTTGAACTTTGAACTGAGGTGATGGTGAACAATTCCTCTGATTGTTGGTCAAAGTAATACATACGTTGTTGTGATTTTTACATATTATTTTTTTCGCTTGCCCTGCAGCAAGTAGAGAGTTTCCTATCAAGGGTTGAACAGTCACCTTCAAACTCTATGCAAATTGCACTCTCTCCATCATTGAAAGCATTGATTGCAGACAAACTATTGAGGCACTCAGATGATGATGTCAAAGTCGCAGTTGCCTCTTGCATCAGTGAAATAACAAGAATCACTGCACCTGATGCTCCTTACGATGATGATCAAATGAAGGTGTGCATAATTTGTTCTACTAGAATATATGAATGGACTTGTTATTATAATACTTTTAACAAAATAAAATCTGTAAATCTGTGATCAATCTGAATTTCACCTATGACATTTTCTTACAGGAGGTCTTTCAAGTAATAGTATCTTCATTTGAAAATCTACATGATAAGTTAAGTCGATCATATGCAAAGAGGACCTCAATTCTTGAAACTGTTGCAAAAGTCAGATCATGTGTAGTAATGCTGGATCTTGAATGTGATGCCCTGATTTTGGAGATGTTTCAGCATTTCTTTAAAGCAATAAGGTACCTTTTGTCTCTTGTAATTCTACTTCCTTAAATATAATTTTAGAAAAATACTTTAAATTGGACCATATACATATTTTACCTCTGGTGGATACTGACAGTCTGATAAATATATGTTATGACCCTTCATATTAGAACTTGACTGGCTTTATCTTCAGTTTCCTTCTGTACATGTTCTCTCTGGGTAATGAAAAAAGTTCTTTAAATTTGGCTATACTTATTCTTTTTCAATAACGTTTGCATGAGATTGAAGACCAACAAACAAGTTAATAAAAATAATCCATGTATAAATATAATTATCTTGCGCTTAACATAAAATCTTTATCCTGATTTTCTTAAAAATTATTAAACCCAATGCTCATGCTTGTAGCTGTGCAACATAGTTCATGTATACCAATGCATTTTTTTAGACAGTTGGAAATTCCTAATTTGGGGATGGGGAACATTGTTCTAATCAGGTCTATTTATAAATTTCAGGGAACATCATCCAGAAAATGTTTTTTCATCCATGGAAACAATTATGACCCTTGTTCTAGAGGAAAGTGAAGACATATCCTTAGACCTGCTGTCTACACTTCTGGCCAGAGTTAAAAAAGATGACGAGGTTGTAGTTTGGCAGTTTCACTTTCATTCTTTTAAGTTGATTGTGATTTTGAAATTGAACCTTGCTTTTGTTCTAATTTTATCATTGGTTTGACATTGATAATCATTGTGATCTAGGAAGCTTTTCCAGTTGCCAAAAAATTGGCTGAAAGGGTTCTTGAAAATTGTGCAACCAAGCTTAAACCCTATTTGGTTCAAGCAGTGAAATCCTTGGGTATACCTATGGGTGATTATAGTTTGGTACTTTCTAAAATATGCCAAGACACATCTGATACCGTAGAGAAAAATGATACATGTGTTACTAGTGAGTGCGTGGTAAGTTTTCTGTCGATCATTTGTCAATTAATATTTGAAACATTTCATGATAAGAGATTCTTGAAACTTTACTTTTGTCATATTGATATCTTTCAGGAAGATAAGGGTGAGTTGGCAAAACAACCACGTGAGGAGTCAACACATGTATGGCCCCACTTTAATGCTTTTGTTTTTTGCATATCTTGTGGCTCTAGAGTTTTGTTGTCCAGAATTGAACTCTGGAACATATTGATTGCGGTTTTATCAGGTAGACGAAAAGGATCCAAGGGAAGTTACACCCTCTCAACAAGAAAATCCTGATGTAAATATATCTCCAAAGTCGGTCATGAGCAATGGTGTTGAAGAAGATGCTGCTTTAGCTGATTCTAAGTCCATTAAAAAGCAAGAGGATGCTGACTGCTCTAATCAATCTGAAGGGTTGAATATATCTGGTCATGAGGTGTGTAATGATTTAGACCCTGAAAAGGTTGATAATAGTAAAAATAAGCCAGAACAATCTACCAAGAGACGACGGAAGAAATCAAGCTCTTCAACTAAATCTGCTAAACTTTCCAAGGGTCAAGTTGCTCCGAATGATAAGGAAACTGAGAAAATGCTCAACTATGAAAGCAACATCAAGAAAGTACGCAGTTCCCCTCTTGAGGAGCATATTGTTGAAGCAGCAGGACCTTCAGAGAACAACAAAGAAATTGATGCTAAGACTTCATCACCAAAGGCATGCAACAATGAATCTGAAGTTGTTTCTCCGCCAAGTGGGAGCCTCCATGATGAAAATCGAATGAAGAAACATGGACGAACAAAAAAGAAGGACGGCCCCATAAAAGATGTGGCTCGAGAGGATGTTTCTAAGGTGTCTGGAGGAGCTAGTGATTCAGAAGCCAAACCTGCAAGGCGGTCAATGAAAAAGGCCCTCAGTCAGAACTCTGTGAAAAAAACTAGTGCTGTAGATTCAGTTAAAAAGGGAAGTGGGGCAGCAAATGATGCAGATACTAAAAAGCATTCAGTGAAGAAATTAGATGAAAACAAAAAGGGTAGTGGGGGATCCTCTTCAAAGCAGATTGGGGACAAGAAAAAGGGAGGGAGGCCGAAAGCTAACTCTGAAACAGATCTAGCAAAATCAACTGCTATGGATGTGGACAGGGTATTTTTCACGCTTTATACAGTGTTTACTTCTGTATATTATCATTATTGCTGCATGATTTATTCTGCATCAATTTCAATTATATAGGAAGTGGTTTCTTCTCCGAGGTCTGGTACAAAATCAACTAAAGATGAAAGTTCAGAGGAGACTCCCAGGACAAATGTGAAAAGGAAACGCAGTTCAGGAAAAGAAAATGTATGTCCTTTTCCCTTTGAATTTTTAAATTATGATTCTGGAACTTCCATGATATATTTCTAAGGGAACCTTTGCTTTGTGAAAATCCTTTATGTAGCTTGGTCTTGCTAATTCGAGAAGTTTCATTGTATTCTTGCTTTGATTGCTAATTATCTTTTCCTGTACCAGGAGTCTGATGTGAAGGAATATGGTGAAAACCTTGTTGGTTTACGGGTCAAAGTTTGGTGGCCTGAGGATCGTGAGTAAGTACTTAGCATGGCTTCCATTTTTACTTGCCGTCACTGGAAATTTCGGTTAATACGGGGTCAGGAAATGCTTCATGATATTTGGCATTTACTTTCAAATTGTAATCTCGTTCTTTTTTTTT
>Ga0209700_110174_pt1 | contig 10044 bp, 2 predicted proteins | sample SiratroredBW_FD_187528 | JGI IMG/M metagenome (GOLD analysis project Ga0209700, IMG submission 187528) | Root nodule microbial communities of legume samples collected from California, USA - Siratro red BW (SPAdes) (version 2) | ecosystem: Host-associated > Plants > Roots > Nodule | place: USA...
ATTAAATTGGCTTTTACATAATTTTAAAATTTAAGAAGGGAGTCATGGAAGGGAGTGTCATGAGCTTCCTTGAATCGCGTTCTTGGAATGATTTTCTTATGGAATGAGGTGCAGTCTGCAACCTATTTTTTTTTTTTTTTTTTTTTTTTTGAGTATTTTAACGATCAAAATTTGGAAAAAAACTGGAAAAAAATTTGTTGTGGATAAGATGTTTGTTCAAGGTTTGAATGTTACTTGCGACATTTATCTCTCATATTTGTTCTTTTTTTGTTTTAAATGAGAATTTATTTTTATGCAGATAAAAAAAATGTATTTAGGATTTGAAGAGTATAAGAATTATTTGTATGGCAAAATTGTGATTGTTAAAAGGGACAAGCCTGTAATACAATTAGACTTATGCAAAAAAAGAGACTATGCTTGGAAATCTTTTAGTTCCTGGAAGACGATTTCTCTTCACAAGGAATTTTATGAGTTTTCGTTCCATGGGACGTGTTTTGACAGTTGTATCTTGGATTATTTCTCTAACATTTTTACATGTCTTTACTTGGACTATTTAAGGACTTTGTTCCAACAATTATGAAACTTACTAAGATACAATGCTGGATCAGAATTGACGATCTCTCTTTAGAGTATTGACAACCTCATGTTATTTTCTCTAGAGCAAGGGGATTTGTATCCCGTCTTAGATGATTGTACTATGAAGAAAACACTTGACTTCTATGCTTGGGTGCTTATTGATGTAGATATGCCCTCTTCTCTACCGCAACAGATGGTGGAGCATCTAAGCTTCGCCTTTATGGCTAAAGTCAATTATGAACGACTTTCACCTTTTTTCTCTTATTATAAAATGACTAGCCTTGTGTTATTTACTTGCAAGCACTACCCTCAAAGTGATAGGTATGATTAACAAGTAAAGTCTCACCAAAGTTATGTTCTTAAGTCCAATTTGGGGATAAGTAAGAAAAATGTGAATATGTATACCCAAATTGTTAATGTTGTTAATATTGTTGTTGGTAAATCTAAACAATGTTCTTTAAGAGGTGATGTTGTTGTTTCTAATAATGGCTTTGATTAGGAAGATAATTTAGAAAGTATGCCAAGTCTTATTGATGATTCTCAATAGGCCTTTCCAATTCAGAATGTTGAACAATACAATATGTTTTTCCTAAACATCTTTCAAATAAATTTTTAAATTGTTTGTTCTAGATGAAAACTTATCCAAGATAAACATGAAAATAGAATATTGTGGATTCTAATTCCCCGTTGGTTGTTCTCCTTGTTGTTGTTCCAAGGACAAATAATAATAGTTTTGAAACTATTGCTTCTGAAGAAAATTCCTTATAAGGTGCGGGTATGCAAAGTTTTGTTTTTAAGATGTGAGTGAATTTGGTTTTGGAGGAGACTTCTAACATAGACTCCAATGGACATGATGATTTGGTCAAAACAACCTTCAGGCCTGGTAGGCCTCCTAAAAGTGCTCCTAAAGATGTTTCTTTTGTTTATACTTTTTTCTTCTAAGTTTGAAGAGGAGTGTAAGTTGGTTTTTAAATACTGACATATATAATAGTGTAGTAATCCCCTAACCTAATGATTCGAATGAGTTGGACGAGTGTATTCAAATTTTTAATAAACCTGGAGGACCAAGGAATGATGCTTCTAATACTGCTAAAAAATATGTTAAAGTGAGTAATACAAGAAAGAATTGAAGGTGGGATTTGCGTTTTTTATTAATTCTTGAGGTATTTCTTTAGCCTTCCTTAGTGACATCGTAGTTTTGATTTTCTTTCTCTTATGATTTTGTTTTTTAACATAAAGGTTAAACTTGTTCTAACTCATTTGTTGATTTTTCTTATTTTGTCTTTTTTTTTTTATATATATATACTCCGTTTGAAGATTAACTTTGTTTTTATCTTTCCATAAGTTTGATTTAGTCTCTCTGGTAATTTAATTTAAATAATTTTTATATAATGACTTTATACCTAACCTGAAATTTATTAAAATAGAATATTTCATTTATTTCATTTATAAGGCCAAAGTCAATTTTAAGAGAAGGCGAAGGTTAGGAGGGACTTGCCCATGCTTTTACGTTTTCTTTTAATTTATGTGCCATAATTTTTTAATTATAAAATTACTGTATTTTTAATAATATTTTTTTTTATTTCCACAAGAAATAGAAAAAAATAAAGTCGTTTTTCAGTATTTTATATGTAAATCTTTAAAAATAAAAAAATAAATTAAACATATTGTGAAATTTTTATAATTAATAAATAAAATATAAAGTATGTTGTTAAATTTTTCTAAAGTTTTTAAAGTTTAGTTTTAGTCTTTTTTTAATATTCTTTTCTCTAATTTTGAATCTAATATATTTTGGTCCTTATATTGTTATCTAAACAACTTTTTATCCTTCAATATAAATATTTTCTAAATCAATTAGGGGATCAAAAGTGTGGTATATTAAAAATTAGAGAGACGGAAACACAAACAAAAAATTAAAAAAAAATTATTGAAATTCCAAGAGATTAAACACTCAATATTTTAGAGGGGCTAAACACTTTAAAAAAAAGACAAAAAAGGCACAAAATTTCAAAAATAAGAAAATAAAGTTTGTAAAAGAGTAATATTTACCCTAAAACATCCAGATATTAGTGTATCGTCCCAACCAGATACATTAAATTCACAAGCATATAATTAAATAAAATGAAGTACTACATGAAAGTCAAGTTTTAATCTATAAGTTAAAACATGTCGACTTATGAAACAAGAAATTACCATGCTTTCACTTTGTCTCATAAGAGAATGAGCTGTCTAAAGAAGATAGGCAGTGTCTTGGAATAAACTATTCCTCTTTTGAAGAAATTGGGTATTTTTCTTTTTTGGTCATGTAAAAATTGAGTCTACTAGTGACCAAAAACTTTGCATTTCAATTGCCTTGGACTTCTACAATCTACACTCAGAATATTGGAAGTGAACAACAGTTGGATTTGCCAATCATCACTTGGCATATATGTGAATTTGTTTTCAATTATTTTTACTTTCAAGAAAGGGGTTGGTGGCATGGGAATATGCTTTGATATTATTCACAGCAAATCCAATCATTTGAAAGAGGGATTGTTATTTCACTCTCTTTTATTCTTTCACTCAGCCATTTTTTATATTAAGAAAAATATTCTTTTAAAAAATTGTTTATTGTTACGTAATTTTATATAAAAAATACATTTTTTGACATAAAAGTATTTGTCTCTATACTTTAAAAAAAATCACTTTGTGTCGACATAACATATGGAGCGTCAAAAGAAATTTTGTAAAAAAATTAACTTTGAAATTGTCACAAATATTTCTTTTCTCACAAAAATAATATAAATCTTATAGAAAATAGCTATTTCATTATTTAAAGTGAGATAGAAGACATTATAAGGAAAAGAAAAATTTTTCTTGGATAATAAACTCTTTAAGTTAGTGCTTTGATGTCTCACATAATGCGAGTTTATATGCGCCGAGAGATGCAAAAAGTGATGATTGCTTGAAAATCATGTGGTTGTCACTTAGCTTGGAGTTTATCTGACGCAACCTACCATTAATATATTTTTTTTCTTAACCTATTAAAACATGTGTAATTATTAATAATTTTTGTATATTATAACACTTTGGGAAAGTTTTATATTAATATCAAATGCACGTATTCTTTTCTACGTACATAAAATAAGCAAGCGGTTTTAGCTAAACAAATATTATGTTAGACCAAGTTTCAAGCTATTTGATGAAACGTATAATTTTGTTTTCTAGGAAGAGAAACATCATGTTCTGTGTATAGTAATTCAAGAAATCTAAAGCTTGGTTAAACTTGGTAAGATTATTTCTAATTAAAAGAAACATATATATATATATATATATATATATATATATATATATATATATATAATTACCCTCATTTTTTATGAAAATTCCCATCCACATCTTTTGGTGCACCTTCAGCTGAATGAAGGAAGACAGAAGCCAAGAGCAATACAAGAACCAGGAACCCATTTGCCTAACTCAATGTAAAACAGTGGCAAATTTGTTCCTTTATTTGCGGATGAATGAAAATAAAGTGGCTGAATATTCTCTATTTATAGGCAAAGGAAGAAGATAATCATTAAATTTTAGTAGGTATGAATTTATTTCACACTAGTAGAAAAATGGCTTCTCCGTCGTCAATACAACGTACGGTAAATCAAAAACCGACATTATCAAAAATGTGGTGATATTTTTGTAGTTAAATAAACATCATAACGTCGGTTTCTAAAACACCGACGTTGTTATATATACATGATGTCGGTTATTAGTTACAACCGTTCTTGAAAACACTGTTAAAATTTAAATTTTAAATTTTAACATTTTTTTTTTTGCGCTCAATGCATAACGTCGGTTGGGAGAGGCCAACCGACGTTATACAGAAGTCGCATGACGTTGGTTTTAGCCCAATAACCGATGTCGTGCGTATTGTAAAAATTTAAATTTTAAATTTTAACATTCTTTTTTACGCTGAGTGCATAACGTCGGTTGGGGGAGGCCAACCGAAGTTATGTGGAGGTTGCACAACGTCGGTTATAGCCTAATAACCGACATCGTTGTCCAGTAAACAAAATTTGGGTGAATTGGGACTGAATTGGGGTAAAATTAGGGCTTGGATGACGTCAATAGGTGCCAAAAATGCGGTGACATTTTTGTAATTACATAAACATTATAACGTCGGTTTCTAAAAAAACCGACGTTGGTATACATACATGACGTCGGTTATTAGTTACAACCGTTCTTGAAAACACTGTTAAAATTTAAATTTTAAATTTTAACAATTTTTTTTGCGCTGAATGCATAACGTCGGTTGGGAGAGGCCAACCGACGTTATGCAGAAGTCGCATGACGTCGGTTTTAGCTCAATAACCAATGTTGTGCGTATTGTAAAAATTTAAATTTTAAATTTTAACATTCTTTTTTACGCTGAGTGCATAACATCGGTTGGGGGAGGCCAACCAAAGTTATGCGGAGGTTGCACAACGTCGATTATAGCCTAATAACCGACGTCGTGCGTACAGTAAACAAAATTTGGGTGAATTGGGATTGAATTGGGGTAAAATTAAGGCTTGGATGACGTCGATCGGTGCCAAAAATACAGTGACATTTTTGTAATTACATAAACATTATAACGTCGGTTTCTAAAAAACCGACGTTGGTATACATACATGACGTCGGTTATTAGTTACAACTGTTCTTGAAAACACTGTTAAAATTTAAATTTTAACATTTCTTTTTGCGCTGAATGCACAACGTCGGTTGGGAGAGGCCAACCGACGTTATGTGGAAGTCGCATGACGTCGGTTTTAGCCCAATAACCGATGTTGTGCGTATTGTAAAAATTTAAATTTTAAATTTTAACATTCTTTTTTACGCTGAGTGCATAACGTTGTTGGGGGAGGCCAACCAAAGTTATGTGGAGGTTGCACAACGTCGGTTATAGCCTAATAACCGACGTCGTGAGTAGAGTAAACAAAATTTGGGTGAATTGGGGCTGAATTGGAGTAAAATTAGGGCTTGGATGACGTCGATCGGTGCCAAAAATGCGGTGACATTTTTGTAATTACATAAACATTATAACGTCGGTTTCTAAAAAACCGACGTTGGTATACATACATGATGTCGGTTATTAGTTACAACCGTTCTTGAAAACACTGTTAAAATTTAAATTTTAAATTTTAACATTCTTTTTTACGCTGAGTGCATAACGTCGGTTGGGGGAGGCCAACCGAAGTTATGCGGAGGTTGCACAACGTCAGTTATAGCCTAATAACCGACGTCGTGCGTACATTAAACAAAATTTGGGTGAATTGAGACTGAATTGGGATAAAATTAGGGCTTGGATGACGTCGATCGGTGCCAAAAATACGGTGACATTTTTGTAATTACATAAACATTATAACGTCGGTTTCTAAAAAACCGACGTTGGAATACATACATGATGTCGGTTATTAGTTACAACCGTTCTTGAAAACACTGTTAAAATTTAAATTTTAACATTTCTTTTTGCGCTGAATGTATAACGTCGGTTGGGAGAGGCCAACCGACGTTATGTGGAAGTCGCATGACGTCGGTTTTAGCCCAATAATCGATGTCGTGCGTATTGTAAAAATTTAAATTTTAAATTTTAACATTCTTTTTTACGCTGAGTGCATAACGTCGGTTGGGGGAGGCCAACCGAAGTTATGCGGAGGTTGCACAACGTCGGTTATAGCCTAATAACCGACGTCGTGCGTACATTAAACAAAATTTGGGTGAATTGGGACTGAATTGGGGTAAAATTAGGGCTTGGATGACGTCGGTTTTCCATAGCTTTTAATCACAACCTATCTAATTCTAAGTAAGCATTTGACAAACAAAAACCCTTTTTAAAAGAACCCTTAAATAGTTTAAGGAGTAATAGTAGTCTGACTTGTTTTTAAAATATAAATCATAAGCTACAAATTATATATATATATTAGGGAAAAAGTAAATAATTGAAAGCCTAGAAATATGATTATAAGCATTTGTGTTAATATGATTATAAGCATAACTGTTATTATTAATGATTTTGCTTGGTGTGTAAGATTTGAGTAATTTTTGTTCAAAGCATAATGTGGGGTGCAGGAAGCAATTACCTCAAAACTGCACAGTATTGTATTGCAAGTGCCGAGAAGGACGCTGAGGCCCAAAAGGGCTGTTGAAAATTGGAAGAAGAAGAATGATCCAAAGTGTTAGCTTATGGCAGGCAAAGGTGTGGGTTCGGTGGTAAAGGCAGTAGCAGAATATCAGTATCCCTGGCGTGAGAGGTTACTGGGAGCTGGGGGCATGGAAGCCACTGAGTATCACTGAGATGTTACTCGATTACAAGAAGAGAAGGTGGCAGAAGAAGATGAAGGAGGAAGACAAAGGAAAACTTTGATTTCTCTCCTCCCTAACTTTGGAAGGTTTGCCATAATCACTCTTTCTAAGAATATGTCCATGTGATTGTTAGAGGGCAAATAAGATTAGTGCTGTTCAGAGTTCTGTTCTGTATTTGAACATTTATATTGTTCATGTATTTTGATTCAAGTTCTCATGCCTCACTGCTTTTGTCTTCTGATTTAATGTGAAATTCCATGGATCTGGAAAGATAACTTGAGAGACATTATTAATTCTTTTTGTCAACATTTTTGCATAACTTTCCTTCACTGGTTAGCAATATTCCTACAAAGGACAGAAAAATGAAAGCATTTTTGGGAAGGATCCCAATAAAGACCAACTGCATCATATAACCTTAAGTCCCTTCTCCGGACAAAATCATGGAACCAATTAGTCTTTAAAATATAAGATTTTACGTTTCTTGTGTTGGTGTCCACATCCCAAATGGCAACTTCAATTCCTTCTTTAATCTGAGCAGAAGTAGCATTGATCACAGGTAACAAGAATCTCTTTACACTTCTTGTTGGTATAGAGAGCTGCACTTTTAAATCAGTTGTTTTGTTTGTAGTTGCTTCTTCAATTTCCAGAGGTCTTTCTGTGCCTGCCGAAACAATGGACGACGATCACTCTGTGGCTTCATGAGAATTTTCTGCAGTTTCATGAGAAGATTTTGCTGCTGCATGGCATAATCCTGCGGCTCCACGGTAACCAAATGTCCTTGAACCTTCTGCTGCTCCTCGGTAAAGAAAAGTTCCTCAACATTCTGCTGCCCCAAGAGAACATTCTGTGGCTCCAAGTTTGTTAAATATCCTTGATCAGTCTGCTGGTTAACATTCTTCTGCTCCATGGTTTCCGAATGTTTTTGTCTGTTATGCTTCTCCATTATTCTGTTCAGCAGCTCCATGGCTTTCAAGTTTTCACGAACATTCTGCTCCTCCATGAGAATATTCTGCAGCTCCACGTTTTCCAAATATTGTAGAGCGTTCTGCCCTTCGATGATACTATTCTGCAGTTTCATGCCATCCAAATGTTCTTGGTCATTCTGCTCTTCCATGAGCTTATTCTGTTCTTCCATGATATCAAAATGTTCTTGGACATTCTGCTCTTGCATGATATCATTGCGCTGTTCCTCAACATTCAGATGCTCCTTGCTTTGAACTTGTTTTTCAACATTCTGCAGCTGCATCCTTTCTGAATCTTTTTCAGTGTTCTGCTGCTCCATGACAGCCAAAAATTCTGAAACATCTTCTGTCCTCATGGTTGGAAAATTTATTATATTTGGAACACTATGCTTCTCCATGTTGCTGCGATTGTCCTGTTCCCTACAAATTACACCAAAGCATTTTAACGGTATGTTAGATTATTAACCTTGAAGGAATCATAGCTTTTTAATTTTCAGCAAGAACGCATTAAAGAATCCTATTCTTTTAGAAAGAAAATACTCATTCCATGCAGTACCAACTCAAAGAAAAATTAGAATGATTGATCAAGATACACTCCATTACATGTAAAATTGGACAGTAGAAAGAAAGTAATAAGAAGAAAAAGTAAATAAAGAAACGAAGTGATAAATGTAGATACTAGAAAGAGAGTGATTAAAAACAAAAAGAAAACAAAGAAAAGTGAGAAATTATCAGATCGTCTCAGGAAGAACAATCAGTGGTCACCTTCTTCAAGAGGAATGGTATAACTAAATGAACGTGATGCATGATTTGACTTGTATAGTGACTATATATAACCTTTAAGTGAATAAGTTCTAACTGATTGCAGTAATTCCAACTGCTACACTCTAACTGTTATATACGTGACAGTGGTCTTGCATGCTGCTTGCCATGCACATGCACTCATACGTACATAAGAGCATGTGGGTTTTTCAGTTCAATTTCATACTTGCATCAAAACAGTTTCTTCAGTATCGTAAGTCACTCTCCTTCTCTAATTTATAACTTTTTTTTCTCTCCTTTATATTTATCACTTAAGTTATATCCAATACATAGTTTATATTTTGGAAGTCTTGTTTTCAGTAAATCTCATCCTTGTACACCATTTTCAAGATTTATTTTATAAATTTTATTCTAATAAAAGATTACTATGAGATTCACATTCTGATAATTTTTGTTTACACTTTAATATAAGTATAAGTATATATTTATAATTAAAAATAAAATTTTATTTTTGTGACTGATGGTATTTTTTAATTTGAAACTCATGCTAGGCACAAAACTATGATATGGAATTTATTAAAAAAAATAAAGAAAAAAAATAAGAGAATAAGATCATGGAGGTTATAACAAATTCATGCAAGGAAAGAAATAAAACAAACTTCTAAATCACCTCCTAAGAAAGTCAAAAAGAAGAAAATAAACTGAAATAAACTAAAAACAAGGTAAAAAAATAAATACCATTTTGACACAAATAACATAGAAACTGAAAAAAAAAAAAAAAAAAAACCAAAAAATAAAAAAAAAAAAAAAAACAATTTAAAAAAAAAAAAAAAAAAAAAAAAAAAAAAAAAAAAAGCAACCCTCATAATTAGAAATAAAAAAATTAAAGAAATGAAGAGCAAAACAAATTTCGCAAACAACAGCGTCCTTATGATCCTATAATTAAATTATTATTGGTCCTCCAATATGCATCCTGTCCATGCTAGACCAACTCAAGATTCCATAAATTTCACATATGAAACATAAACCTTTTTGCACACGCTAAGGACACTTTAATGTTAGTCTTTTTTTCTCTGTGTATATTTTTGCTAATGCTAAAATCATTTATTCTTGTAGAGGACTCCTAGAAAATGGTGAGGAATTTTACTTTAACTACTATACTTGATTATTTTTTTCTCAATTTTTTCCTAAGATGCCTTCAAGTTGTCCAGTGAACCCAAAGGAGGGTGAGATGACCTTAGAGCTTGAAAGATATATATAAAAAAAATAGAAAAAAAAATCAATTCCAAAGGAAATACATTCAAATGGAAATTGAATACAAAAAATTAAAGTATTAACAAAATACTTAGTCATGTTTATTTAAGTTGTAGTTATGTTATGACCTATGGCCATGTTTAGCATTAGAGGATGAAACAATACTATAACCATC
>Ga0209700_110178_pt1 | contig 10037 bp, 2 predicted proteins | sample SiratroredBW_FD_187528 | JGI IMG/M metagenome (GOLD analysis project Ga0209700, IMG submission 187528) | Root nodule microbial communities of legume samples collected from California, USA - Siratro red BW (SPAdes) (version 2) | ecosystem: Host-associated > Plants > Roots > Nodule | place: USA...
AAAAAAAAAAAAAAAAAACCTTTTTTTACATAAACTTTTAAAAATAAAATATTTAGATTTAAAATAATTTTAAAAAATAATTTAAAAATATATATAATATTTTAAAAAAATAATAAAAAAACATTTAATTAACAGTTTTAATAAAATTTTTACAATAAACAAATATAAACTTTTTCTTTCAGAAAAACAAGATTAAATGAAATTTCGAAAAATAAAAAATATGAAACTATCACCAATCAACTTTTAAAATTAGAACTACGTGATCCCTGATTTTCATTTGGAAATACGTAGGACCAAGGTCAATTCTTGTCGGGTTCAAAAAAATAAAAAAAATAAAAATTTGTCTCTGTTATTATTTTGTTTGTTTATTGTTCATTCTTAAACTGTATTTTTTGTAAATATATATTCATTCTTAGTTGCTGTAATTATTATTTTTTTTTTGGGAAAAATAATATTTTGTAGAACCACACTTATTTTTATTCATTTAATTAAAGGTACCGTCTTAGGACGGGCGTTGTGGGGTGCTGACACCTTCCCCACACGTAATCGACTCCTGAATCTTAAATTTGGTTCGTAGGTATTTTTTTTATTTTTGTTTTTTCTATAGTTTTCCCATAAAAAAGCTATAATGGCGACTCCATTATCAATTTAAATATTTTTATTAAAAATTAAAAAGTTTGTGATCGCCCCGTCGTGATCCCGGTTGCGACAGTTATTTAGGGTTATTAACTCGATGGTGGGTCCAGACCGAGGACGTATTTCGATCTGCCCACAGTGGTCGGTCGGTCATATAGTACAACTAATATAAAACAAGTTACTAGCTTTCCATACCTTAGATAGACAACATCGCTTCTTCCAATCAGACAATAATAGCAGTCAAAAGGATCTAAAACATGTTATCCAAATGACACAAACTTTTAATATAATGTTAATCAAGTTGAGAGGAATACTTTTCTTAACTGTTCCCACCAATATAGATGAAAAAAACTAAATGAAAAACAGAGAACAAAGGATCCTTAGAGTAAATAGAAACTTTCTAAATGAGATTATGATAGGTTAGAAATAGTTTTGGAATCCTCAGCTACTACAAAACTTGATCAGATTGTGTGAAAAGTGAATATTAAAAAAAAATGAGAGAGATATAAAAAAGTGGAAAGAGAGAGAAAGCAACAAGGAATGGTGTTTTTGTTATTATCCTTAAGTGTGTATATGTGAGTTATAAAATAGAAGTAAGTTAAAGATTAATGGTTTACGAGACATGACTTGTTGTAGCTTTATTTTTTTTTCATAAAATAAGAAGTACAATATATACAATCTTATAATTCTTAATTCATCTTTTACTTATAATAACAATGCTATAATTAATTATACATTATTTTACTAATAATCCATAATAGATTTTAAAAAATCATAATCAATTATAAAATATAAAATTAATATATAACTAATTTTATAGAATCAATTATATATTAATAATAATATAATTAACTATGTAATATAATAATAAAATATTATTAAAAAAATAAAAAATATTAAATAGTGAATAAATTTATTATTATTATTTACCCATAAAATATAATTAATTAATTATACATTATTATATAATATCGATTATATGTATAATTTTTAATTAATTATATATATTTTAATTTATTATATAATATAATACTTAATGATATTTAAAAATAAAAATATTAAATATTATGTAAATTTTTATAATAAAAATATCAAGTAATATTATTAATGAAATAAATAATAATAATAATAATATAAATATAATTATAATCTAATGAAAATAAATATAATTATTTAAATAAAAATAAATTACATAATAATAATAATAATAATAATAATAATAATAATATAAATATAATTATAATCTAATGAAAATAAATATAATTATTTAAATAAAAATAAATTACATAATAATAATAATAATAATAATAATAATAATAATTTTTATAATTATAAAATAATATTATCATTTAAGTTTAGCATAGAAATTATTTTAAAAAAGTTCCAACCCTATAATTTTATACTTTAAAATATTAATCAGTCTTATTTAATAAATTAATTATATTTTACTTTGATTTTAAATTTCAGTTTAAAAATAATTACACGATTTAAAAATTTTGTATGTTTTTCAAAAAAATTATTAATAAAATTAAATATATAAATTATATTTTATTTTTAATTACTTTTAATTATAAGAATAAATATATAATTTTTTCATATTAAAAAATATTAAAATATTTATTACACTTTCATATTATTTACAAATTTTTATAAACTTTCCATTTAAATCTTATATTTTTTTAATCTAAATTTTCACATACTTTTTACTTTGAACTAATTCAAATTCACTTTCTTAAATTTACTTTCTCAGTCCAAAGAAAACCTATTTCAGCAAGGGTTTCTCAGTCCAAAGAAAACCTATTTCAGCAAGGGAAGGAAAGTGAAGTGATTTAAATGGTCGAGATAAGCAAGAGAGAAGGAAACTAACATGTGCGGAAGTAATTAAAAATAAAGGAAGTGTAAATTTGTGAATTAATATGTTTATTACTAACAAAATCAATATGATAAGATGAAGGATTCCAATTTTGTTTTGGTGCAACAAGTGGATTTTGTTTTGGTGCACCAAGTGGATAACAATCTGGATAACATCCATAGTTTCCCATGTCATTTAATGTCAATGTTAATTCATTTCTTGAGTTTTGTGTTTCTCTTCTACTACATAAGATTTAAACAATTAATAAAAGGATTTACAGATACTAAAATAAATATTTGCCTTTAGAATAATCATAGTTATATTTGATTTCATTTAATGAACTTTTTTAGAGCTAAAGAGAATTCAAGGTTCCCCATTAACTTCTAATCTACATAATAATTATTTGCAATTTTTGTAAGAAGGAGTACCTTGCGAATCAAATAGAGGAAATCCTCAACTGATAGCTTCCCCTTTGAGATCCAATATCTTGGGCTTTATGAACCTTGGCAGGCAAATTATGCATAAGAACAACCAAGATAACTAGCTCACTCAGACGGAATTCAACAATTTAAAAGTTAGAAGTATTACCAGTTCTGTGACATATTCCACAACAATGTCCTCCATAAGAGCCACACTTTCAGGAAGTGGCTAATTGAAGCAGCAAAAAATAAAATAAAAGAAGTTAATAGACATAATTCTTTAAATTACAAGAAAAACATATTGTTAATTGTTACATAATGAAGACAATATAATGCAAATTATGTGTATACAGGGACATGCACAGGAAGGTAAGGGTTAACACTTAACACTCACGTTAGGATCATTATCACGTGCTGCACTAACGTAACCAAAAAACAATATTATTAGGAATGAGAGAAAACTAGACTAGAATGTTAAAAAGTTTAGAACAAAAATTCTCACATTCTTTTCGGAAAACTCCCGTTTTGCGCTTGGATGAAGTTTATGATGGTTGTGAGAAAGATGCTCTTGGTTTTGATGAGGTTTTTTTTTTTTTTGAAAAAATTAGGAGAGAAATACTTCACAAATAAGAATAAAAACTGGGCAAGACTTAAAAAAAAATAACATTACCTTCAACTCAAAACCTTAACGCAGTATATTTGTAGGTTTTCTCTTATGTGTTTTTCAATTTTTTCATTCTACTCAATGAGGAACTAGACTTACACTTGAATACTTTAGAATCTCTCTCTTAAAGTGTAAGTCCCTCTACATTGGTAAACTTTTCCTTGAACGGAAACATTTTTAAATACGAGTATCTCAAAAACCACCCTTTCAAAGTACCGCCATCACTATGGGACACACTTGTCTAAAAATTCATTAGGAAAACTTTCGATACATGGATCAAACGGTTTTTTGTCTGAGCCGGTCACCGCCAAAAACCTCACTCCCATACCACTTAATGGGAAATACAAGGTTACGCAACGAGAAAATCACCCAAATTATATGCGTGAAAAATAAGACATTTTCCACTCAAAAGAACCAAGAGAAGCGTAATATAATCCAAAATTCCAGAGTAGAAAAATAAATGTGACAGGAAAGAGCACACCAATTTTTGACGTATAAACCCCCAATAGAGGGACAAAAACCACAGGACCTAATCCAGAAAAATCTCCACTATATCATATAAAAAAGTACAGCAAAACACTTCTAGAAAATAACCTCACAAATATTCTACTCACAAGCAAATAGATGCTCAACAGGGTAAATAGAGTATATTCAAACAGTGACATAAATGAAATTCTTCTGAAAATACCATATTGATGCGAATGGTGAGAGGAACACGAGAATGAAATTTCACAAAAAAATACAGCATAAATGAGTACTCAAAACAATCATCCAAAGTAATCAGGAACTCTAAATGGTAAAAAGGGCACAATCTATTCTTTTTACTCTTTTTGTGTTGAGAGTAAAAACCTATTAAGTCACATTAAGTCATTCACTTAAAAATCCTATTGGGAATATTTTATTTTATTATTTTATTTTAAAATAAAATGTTGTTGGACTTAACTTGAGAAGGACCAATACAATAAACTCTCCTTCTTCCTTCCAACTTAAGAGAGGGCAAATGTCAATCCAGAAATAAACCGACAAGTTTCAAACTTTTCCTTTGTTAGAGCTTTTGTCATCAAATCATAACCATTGTCATTTGTATGAATCTTCTCAAGCTCCAATAGTTTGGAGTCCAAAACATCACAGATTCAATGATACCATGTATAAATATGTTTAGATCTATCATGAAAAGTAGGATTCTTGCCAAGATGAATAACACTTTTTGACTATCACAAAATAAAACATACATCTGTTGTTGAAAATTAAGTTATTGCAAAAATTTCTTCTTATGCTCACTCTCCATAACTTCTTCACAACATTCAGGTTCTCTCCGGTCAGTGAGAAACACATATCCATTAGATGAGTAGTGACTAGAGGGCAAAAGCTATCTAGAAGACCTCTTAATAGTAACAAAAGACCTCTTAATAGTAACAGAAAGTTCACCAAATCACCAATAACATTATCAATATCATTAACAGTTCGTTCAAACTAATCATTTTACCATAATTAGGCTCAATAATTCAATTAAGTAAATTTTCATAACTAAATCAGCTCTGATACCACTTGTTGGAAAAATCGAGGGACAAAATACAGAGAAAAGCAAACAAGAATGATAACTAAGTGAAATCTATAAGAGAATGATATCACCATCAACCCAAAACCTTAAGACGTTGAATTTGTGAATTTTTTTTATATGTTACTTAACTTTCTTATTTTTACCCAATACAAAACTAAACTTACAGTTGAATACCTAATTTAAAATCTCAATATAATATAATATGTAAGTTTTGTCTTTCCCACAAAATACCGGCGAATGAAAACCAAAATAATGAATGTTTCATCATCATCTTGTGTTATAGAATGTCTTACACGTTATTATTAATCCCAAATCAATAATAGCTTATTTTGATAATAAATTTGAAGTCTTCAAAGAAATAATGAGCAGTAACTAAAATATGACGGTACCTATTCTTCTAGTTTCCTGCAACCATTCGACCAATGAACAATGATATATATATATATATATATATAATTAACATGATGTAGAAAGATAAAATTCTTAATCAATTCTTCATGTTTTTATCATTCCTTGCAGCATTTAACAATTGTTTTCTCCATTTTCCATTTTTTAACCTGCACCCCATCACAAAGGAAGGGAGGGGTGGATGCTGATTTGAATTTCAGATTTAAGATTCTGGAAGATGTTTCTGGAATGTTCCAGAACATGTTTTCAAAATAGACATTCCATAATGACTTTACTCTATATGTTTCTGGAATATCTGTTACATTTCCAGAATGCAAGCAATTGGATAAGAAATGTGAGCGAGTGCTAAGCTAGTGTCTACAATTTGATCATATTTCAGGGCTGAAGATGTAAGGATCAATTTTGGGTTTGTTCACTAACATGTTGAAAAAGATAGGCATATATGGCATCTAGGGGAACACTGGATCATCTTACAATTCAAGGGTATGATGACATTATTCAATCGCCAACAACAATTATAAACTAAAAGGCAAAAACTTCTTCCCACCCATCACTTTTGACAGCACCGTCATCTTTTTTTTTTTAAAATTCTAAAAGTATATTTTAGAAAATAATTTTCAGAAATATATTTTAAAAAAAATTATTTTGGAAAGCATTTTTCAAAAAACTAATAATGAGAGTAAATTTCATTTTCGTATTCGTGATGGATACGCGTCAAAACTAATTGTAAAATTTTTGCCTAAACTAAATTAGACTCTAGTGTTCAAAGGAAGATTTTGAGATCTACAGCATGTAGACTTGTTCTTGCCTCTGTCATTCTTGTACATATTTTTATGCTGCCAAATTACATTTGGAGAGGGTCTAATAGATAAAATTTTCTTTACTTGATGTTGTTTCGGTAAACAAAATTTATTTTTAAAAATTTGATATTTTTTAATAAAATTCTAATTTGACTAAGTAAAAAGTTTATTAATTTTTATTTTAAAATATATAAAAATATATAAATCCATTAGATTTTACATAAAAAAATAAAAGTAAAATAATATTTACTTATGCACCCCTTATATTTAAGCTTACACTCCTTTAATTTCTTCCGGTCACTTTTAGCCTCCAAATCACGTTCACTCTCGGCACTCCTCTCAATTTTTTATGTCACCCCGTACAACCTTTAAACTTACAGTCAACAATCATTCTTTACATCTCCTGCAAAATATAAAAATAAATAAAAATGAAATAAATATAAATATAAAAATTAAAATTAAAACATAAAATAAAAACGGAAAATAAAATAAATATAAAAAGAAAAACAAAAATATAAAATAAAAACAAAAATAAACCAACAAAATATTTGTGTTAATTTTTCATTCACTCTAAAAATAACACGCTAGAGACACACAGACCATTACGTTCAATATTCTGAACATTTTTCAAAGACGAGTTTTTTCTGCACCTTTATACGTTTTTTCTGTACCTTAATAGAAAATTTTAATGCACCCTAATACGTTTTTCCTGCATCTTAATAGAAATTTTTAATACTACAATTGTTCTTATAAAAATTAATGAGAATCGGATGACATCCCATCTGGTTGTCATTTGAAAAAAAATTGACAACCGGATAAGCAGGTCATCCGCTTATTATTTTTTTTTCAAATGATAACCGGATGGTCTGCTCATCCGGTTGTTAATTTTTTTTCAAATGACAATCGGATGGGGGTCTATCCGGTTCTCATTTCCAAATCAAAATGATAACCGAATGAAACTCATCCGGTTCTCATAGTTCAAATCGAAAAATTAATCTGTTCACCGTCAAGAACGTCCCAAACCCCAAATGAGACTTTAAGTAAGGGCTTCAAGTCTCATAAGACTTCATATTCATTGTTACTCCATTGTTATTCCAAGACAAGCAATGTCAAGGGGATAGAGGCGATTGAGAAAGAAATTTATGATGGTCACGTCTTGATTTAGGGTTTGGGACGTTTTTGATGGTGAACGGATTAATTTTTGGATTTGGACTATGAAAACCGGATGGGTTTCATCAGGTTATCATTTTGATTTGGAAATGAGAATCGGATGACATCCCATCTGGTTGTCATTTGAAAAAAAATTGACAACCGGATAAGCAGGTCATCCGCTTATTATTTTTTTTCAAATGATAACCGGATGGTCTGCTCATCCGGTTGTTAATTTTTTTTCAAATGACAATCGGATAGGGGTCTATCCGGTTCTCATTTCCAAATCAAAATGATAACCGAATGAAACTCATCCGGTTTTCATAGTTCAAATCGAAAAATTAATCTGTTCACCGTCAAGAACGTCCCAAACCCCAAATGAGACTTTAAGTAAGGGCTTCAAGTCTAATAAGACTTCATATTCATTGTTACTCCATTGTTATTCCAAGACAAGCAATGTCAAGGGGATAGAGGCGATTGAGAAAGAAATTTATGATGGTCACGTCTTGATTTAGGGTTTGGGACGTTTTTGACGGTGAACGGATTAATTTTTGGATTTGGACTATGAAAACCGGATGGGTTTCATCAGGTTATCATTTTGATTTGGAAATGAGAACCGGATGACACCCCCATGCGGTTGTCATTTAAAAAAAATTAACAACTGGATGAGCAGGGCATCCGGTTTTTATTAATTTTCATAATGGTAATTGTGGCATTAAAATTTTTTTATTTGGATGCAGAAGGAATGTATTAGGGTGCTGGAAGAACTCGTCTTTTTTAAATTGCATGCAATGTTTTTTATGTTTTTTTTCTTATGTTTGGGAGTTTTGGTTTGGTAGGTGCAATTTGTGGGTGTTCATGGTAGTGTAGTTTATAGTTTTATCTGGGGAGTATGCGACTTTGTTGCTTTTTTTCCTAACAATATTTTCGTCTTTTTCACGTTAGCTATGGAGGTGCAGGAGGATATTATGGAAGTGCAAGAAAAATGCCTCAAAAAAAATAAAGAGTAAATTTATATTTGGTATACCTCCGTTCCGTCTTTAAGAAAACAAGTTAAAATCTGGGCCCATGCTTCTATTTCTACTGTTGCCTTTTTATAAAACAATCTTCATAATTATTTTTTAATATAATAATTAAATAAGTTTTTGACATTATAATTTGTGAATAAATTTTAGATATGTTATGTGTATCACCACACAAATTATCTCGTATCTATTTTTATTAAGAAGGTTTTAGTATGTGCACGATTATCTTTTACTTAGTACGTTATTCAAAAATAATCTTATATTTTAAAAGTTATAAAATTTTAAAATATGAGAATTTTAAAAATTAAAACCATCAATTTCAATATAAATAATCTTTTCCATTATCTTATATTCTAAGAATTATAAAATCTTTAAAATATGAAAAACAAAAAAATAATAATAAGATAATACAAGAAAAAAGTTTTTAAAATGTTTTTCTTTAAACATAAAAAAACTAGAAAAAGGTACTTTCTTTTTAATAAAAGTACAAATAAAAAGTTAAAAAAAAAAACTTTTCACATATCAGGATTACTCATAGACATTATGAATGATGAAACGAAAATGTCCTTAACAAAAAAGGTGTGAAATATTTCTATTATCCTCATTCGCCTTACACCTTCATTCCACATCTTTATTGCTCAAAGTAAAGAGTGCACAAGCTTGGAGAAGAGCATCCACAGTTTTCTTTCACGGTCGTTGTTGTCTTTGAAGGTATGTCTATTGTTGTAAATGGAAGAAAAAAGGGAAGAGGGTAGGTCAAGGTCATTCTCGCGCAATGTTCCAGAATAGATTTTCTTTTCAAAAGAGTTAATTATAGATTCCGAAAAAACTTTGAAATTGTATAATTTGGAAGTTATTTTTAAATCTTGGATTAGCTTTCGAATTGTATAATTGAAAATAGTTTTTTATTATGAAATTACGTTTCAGATTATATAATTCGGAAGTTTTTTCAGATTCGAAAATTCGTTGTGGATTGTAAAATCTGAAAAAAATACTTCACTTCTCTATTTATTGGTGAGTTTTTTTATTTGTTATATTAATGTAAAAAAAAATTGATTTTTGACAAATTAAAAAGCGTATCGTTCTGTAAAGGAAAGCGTTGAGGAGGTCGATAAGATGTTGTTGCTGATGATGAAAGTACTGATTGTTCTTTGTTAGTGAATTATTGTGACCTTGTTGCTTTTAAACTATGGGAAGGTGAGGTAAACACTTTCAAATTATGTATTATTTTTAAGTAAGTTTTGATTTTTTTTAATTGATTACAAAAGATTTATTTTATTTTGTAAGATTGGGAAGAACTAAAATTTATCTCCCATAGTAGAAAAATTAATAAGTTTAGATTGGCTTGTTTTGAAGTTGAGATATTTGTTCTAAATTTAGGGTACGAAAGTTATTAGTAAAGAGTTATCACAATGTGAAAATTGTTTGAGATGCACATGTACAACTTAGCTAGCATATAATTTTACTATGAAGGCAAATTTATTCTATCTAGTTGGATGCATAGTATTTACTGATAAGAGTGT
>Ga0209700_110183_pt1 | contig 10029 bp, 2 predicted proteins | sample SiratroredBW_FD_187528 | JGI IMG/M metagenome (GOLD analysis project Ga0209700, IMG submission 187528) | Root nodule microbial communities of legume samples collected from California, USA - Siratro red BW (SPAdes) (version 2) | ecosystem: Host-associated > Plants > Roots > Nodule | place: USA...
TTTTTTTTTTTTTTTCTTTTTTTTTTTTTTTTTTTTTTTTTTTTTTTTTTTTTTTTTTTTTTTTTTTTTTTCTTTTTTTTTTTTTTTTTTTTTTATTATTTTTTTTTTCTCTCTTTTTTTAATTCTTCTTCTTTTTTTATTATTTTTTTCGTTTTCTTTTTTTTATTTTTTATTTATTTAATTTTCATTTTCTTCTTTTATTTATTTTCTTATTATTATTTTTTATTTTCTAATTTTTTTAATTTTAATTTTTTATTATGAATTTAAAAATTTAAATTTAAAATAAAATAAGAATATAAATAATAAAAATGTAGATATAAATATTTTACTTTTTTTATTTTTTTATTCGGACGAAATTATGTGTTGAGAATAATACTCTCCCAAAATATAACATTATTTTTTATATTTATTTCAAGACAATAACTTTTTTAAGATAAACAAAATACTGGAAGTTAAATTAAAGTGGAGGCCGAGGAAGCCTTGGAAAATGTGGTGGTGAACCAACTGATGCATAGTCTTTTGTATTAGCCATCTCGATCCTCATCTGGATTCTGCTTACTTCTTCCTTATTCAGTTCTTTCCTTGATGTTTTCTAACAAATTGGTAACACTCTTAAAATAAGTATAATTCACTCTTTAGATATGAAACAAGTAATAAATATTACTAAAAAAACCTTTTTCTATCGAATCTTCTATGATTGATTACAATTATTGAAAGTTACAAAAGAGTATCAGAGAAAGGTAACACTTTGTTCATAAGTATTAATGAAAGTATATATGAAGCCAAATAAATAGATTAAGATGATTCATACCTCTTTAATTGCATTCACATCTTTTTGTGAAGTTGCTGGTAGCCTTGGATTCTCTATATGTATATGGATTAAGCACAAATCAAAATAATCTCATAATATTATTACGAAGAATTTAAGCATATAGAAAGTAAGCATTTCTCTCTGAAACTGAATTATTTTATATCAAAAATTAGAATTAAGACCTAAAAGACCGACCTGCAAAAGATGTTGATAAAAGTGATGCAGAAATTATGAGAAAGAGAAGGGTAAACTTCTTGAGAAGCATGAGAATACCCATGTGTGCAAGTTTATATTTTTTATACGGTGTTTCCTATATATATTGCAAGGAAGAATACATTCCCAAAGAATAAGGCTTTTGAAGGAAGAAATTTTTGTATTTATAAACCACTTTGCTTTTAGTGGGACACAAGACTTTGTTGAAAATTATTATATACCCTTATAAACAATTAAATTTTCTACCTTATCAAACTTTAATTTGTGACCCCTCCTTTGAACTTAAAATATTTTCAAAGCAACAATGAAACTTTCATTTTTATATGATTGAAAATGGTTTTTTATTGTACCTAAAGCTTAGAGCAAATCCGTTTTTCTAGCATACCAAAGTTTTACCCTTCCCTTTCTTTCTTCTAAAAGTTAATACAGGTATGGAATAAAATATTTTTCATTATCAATTTATTCAAGTAGACTTTTAAATAGTTATATTACAAATTGTACGAATAATAATTTTTTATTTTATAGTCTAATATAATCATTCATAAAAATAAAATAAATAAATAAAGAAAATAAAAACACGTTAATAAACATAATACAAATAAATAATAATTATTTAAATAAAGATAATAAACAAAAAATAAGATAAATAAATATATATTTTTTATTTTGTGGGTTCGATAAGTATTAATTTTGAACGTAATTCTAACTTTATGGAATGTTTAAAGATATTTGTCACTTTTTAGTTTTTAAATATTTTTATTTTTTATTTTTGACAATTTGTTTTATATATTTTTTTTTATTTTTGAAAACGGTTTTCTATTTTACTTTCGAAAATTGTTTTTATATATTTTTTTTGAAAAAACTGTTTTTATATTTTATTTAAAAAAAAACTGTTTATATATTTTATTTTAAAAACTAATTTTTATATTTTATTTTGAAAACTGTTTTCACATTTTTTTTGAAAAAATTGGTTATTTAAAAAACTATTTTTTATTTTATTTTAAAATTTTTTTTTATATTTTATTTTTAAAAAATTGTTTTTCATATTTTATTTCGAAAAACTGTTTTTATATTTTATTTAAAAAACTTTTTTTAATATTTTATTTTAAATTTTTTTTTTTATATTCTAGTTTGAAAAACTATTTTTATATTTTATTTTAAAAAGACAGTTTTTTTATATTTTATTTTGAAAAACTGTTTTTTATATTTTATTTCGAAAAACTGTTTTTATATTTTATTTAAAAAACTGTTTTTTATATTTTATTTGAAAAAACTGTTTTTTATATTTTATTTGAAAAAATATTTTTATATTTTATTTAAAAAAACTGTTTTTTTATTTTTTATTTTGAAAAACTGTTTTTATATTTTATTTCGAAAATCTGTTTTTATATTTTATTTTAATTTTTTTTTTATATTTTATTTTAAATTTTTTTTATATTTTATTTTGAAAAACTGTTTTATATTTTATTTTAAAAGAATTTTTTTTATATTTTATTTTGAACAAAAAACTGTTCATATATTTTTTTTATTATTATTTATCATTCAAAAATTATTATTTAAAAAAAAAATATAAAAATAATGAGAAAATATATTTAATAACAAAAGAATAAATTTAACTAAATCTAAGTCAATGATGAAGGTATAATAATAATGAAAAAGAAATAAAATATTGAGTCTAGATTCATTTAAGCTTATTAACCATAGTGGATGTAAAAATAAAATAAAGAGAAGTGCAGGAATAATAGATTGAGCGTGTAGCCCATTTGCCTTGAAAGGGAGTGCAGAGGTGCAGGACAAAACAGAAGAAAACGTGACACTGTGCGAGAAACATAAACATTATAACTAACTTTACACATCACAGCAGATAATCATGATAGATAGATTGGAAAATAGTAGTTTAATACTAGTGTTCATATTATATTTTTATTTTTATTTTACATTCTATTTTATTAATAAAATATTATATAAATAAAATAATAATATATAATAGTATTAAATAGTATCAAAGATAAATTGTAGTATTAAAATATTACCATATATAGAAATATATAGAAAAGTCATCAAGTAAAATCACTTATATTTTTTAAATATTTTTTTCTCAAAAATATATATAACTAATGCAAGATGTTTACCATTGCATTGAACTCTCAAATTTAATTTGCTTTTGTTTAAGTATAATATTCTTCCTTCTTTGTATTAAGGATAGATCTGAGGTGAAATTTGAAGTACTAAACAAATATATTTAAAAATTCTCAATTTTTTATTTTCTTAACATTGCATAATTCTATTAAAAATAAGTGCTTAGTTTTTCTTGTGGTCTTAGTTATGATATCTTGGATTTAGATGTGTTGCTAAATTTAAATGTTCTGATGCTATAATTAATTTTTAGTTTGATCCTTTATATTGTTTGGTCACTGGGTTAAAAAGGAAAATAATAGATAGATTGAGAAAATATACAATACAAGAAAATAAATACTAATTAATTTTTAAATTAGTCTCTAATGACATATGTCACTAAAATTTTGGTAGCTAATGTTAGATACCAATTATTTATTTAACTTAATTGATCACTAAATTCAATAACAATAAAAATCTAATTTAATAACTATTTTGATCACAATTAATAATAATTTCATTTAGTAGTTAAAAATTGATTTCTAAACATATAGTAATATATTCTATATGAATGCTGGGAATAAAACTATTAAAAGGACCAAATACAGTAAAAATTGAATGTCATTTGATCATGATGTATTACATAAAATAGGCATGTAACTCGATTGCATTATTTTAATGAATATCTTTGTTATATTAACTTACTAACAAAGCTAACCATAATTATTTTAGTTTGATGCTTTATTGAAATAAATACATTAGTTTGGTCATACTTATTATTAAGGTTCCTTTCATAAATTTTAATTTATTTTTTATAAATTACATATTTTATTATTTTTAAGGTATTTTTATAATTTTTATTCAAATAAAAAAATTATAAGACTTACATTTAAAATAGTGTTTTATTTGATTATCGAAAAGAGAAATGAATTTTGAAATAGAAATATATGTTTTATTCCTATAATTTAAGATTTATTGGAAGATTTAACATCTTAAATTTTATATGATATCAACATATTTTAGGAAATCTTATAAAACTTACGTCATAACTTTAAAACTTTTTGTACTTTTTGCAATGAAAATGACTTCATATATAATTTAAACATTAAAAACAAACATGCGAATTCTATACCAAAATATAGAAGTATGAATATCGAATTATTTAAATAAAATAAATTAATAATATTCAAAATATTTTTTGTATTAAACATTATGTCATCTTATTATATTAGTTTGCATCAAAATCAAAAAATAATTTTTCAACAATATGTCAAAAATAATAACTTATATAAAATTTTACTAATTCAATAATAATAATAACTTTTAAATGAAAAAAACAAGTTATAATTTTTATAAAGACTTCAAGTTTTGAAAAATCATTCACTTTATCTCAAAAATTTAAAAATCACAACAATTTTAACTAAAATCGTCACTATGATATTTGTTCATCAAAATAATCATACTTAAAATTTTCATACTTTTCTAATGGTTTTAAAGCTGTTATAAATCTAACACTCAAGGTTACAACTTGAATGAAAAATACAAAGGCTAAGTTGAGAAACATCTATGTGCTCAAGGTCTACAAAATCATTGAGTAAACTATTTTGTTTTTACACTTGATACTGAGCTTAAATTCGTGAAAGCAAATTTATACCATTTTACAAACAAAATGATTTGTTGCTAGAAATTATATTATTTCACCAAACAAATTATGATCCCTTAAGTGTATTCAAGCTCAGAAAAGAGGTTAACCATCTAAATAGAATTTATTGATTTAAATTTTTATCTACTTGATCAAATTTATGTAAAATTTGTCATTTTATACAAATTTTAAAACTAAATCTAAACTTCAACCAATTATTTCTTTTAATTAAAATAAATTTTCAACAAGTTTTAAATACTTAATTTTAACTCCTAATAACGTTATTTCAAAACTCACATCAATTCAATTAGTTTTGACCATACAGATCCAATTGTTTAATTTTAAACAAATTCTGCAATAGAATTAAATCCAAAAATGTATGGCTTAATCTTGATCATTCGTAATTTCTTAACCAAATTAAACATTTTCCAAACAACTACTAAAACAAATAATCACACTTAATCCTTCATGCAAAACTTATTCAAAACTAATTTAAAAATACTCAAAAAAAATCTATCAAATCTATTATAACTATTATTGTAATGTATTCTGACAGAAACCTACTTTAACACATTCTAAGTTTATGATTCATATAAAAATTTAAAGATCTTTCTAAAAATATCAGCAAGTTTCTATTACTATTGTACTAATCCAAGTAAAAAGCAAGCAGTAGATGGCAAACCAAGCCAGAGGATTTTGCTTGTAACCACTTTGATATTGTAGGAAGATTTCTTGACATCTAGAGTACATGGTAATGCATGGTTCGACCTGCAATGCTCAAAAACAAATAATTATTAGATTATTGAAGGTAAAGCTGACTTCTCAATTAAATACACAGAAACAATGTATGTTTAATACGAACTGAAATGAATTTAAGACAAAAAAAATATTGAATATAAATGGCAGTGCACTTGAATAATCTCCTAATATTATTCTATTATCCTCAAATGACAATAACTTGCTTGAATGAAAAGTTAGTTCTCATTTTTAGTTAATTGAAAATGTTTATTTTTTATACACCAACACTTTCAACTTTTAGCTTAAATCTTTCAAAATAGAAATTTATACTTAGTTCTTCAGCACCTTTAGAGCTAAATTTTCAAATGTAAATCTTCTTAAACGTCCTACAAACTACATTGAAAATGGTCCTTGATATTAAAATTTAATATATTTAAAATATTTTGTAATTTGGTATAAGAGGTTAACCCAACACATATACCAATATATTGATGAATATATGAGTTTTTTCTAATTTGGATATTATTACAATTAATGTTTTTAAACTAAAAAAACATGATTAAGTGACTTAATAATAAGATTGTAAAATTAAAATAAATTTAAAAACAAGTTTTCTCTCCTTACATTAGTATATAAGTGATTTCTCATTTTGTTCAAGTTAGTTTTAAGGTCGTTTAAAGTAAAAAAAAAAAAAACTATTTATTATAACCTTTCTTTTCAACATCAAAATTGATATGAGCTTATATGTGGATAAATTTAAATTGGTATGGACAAAATCCTTAATCTCATGTTAATCAAAATTTATATATAGTTTATCATGATTGATTTGGTTCAAATCTAATGTTTGTGAGAGAAAAGTTGTTTGAACTATCTCTCTTTCAATTACTATCAAAAGGCTGACATTTTTATCTATAAAGACTAGAGACTAACGACTAATATGTAATGGAGATCACACGTTATGACATTTATGAACAAAAATAAGATATTTTCTTGTAAATAAAATTATTGAATAGAGTTATCAAAAAGGTTCAAACCACATAATCCAAATATGATAATTGAGGTCACATCCTCACATTTAGTCAATGACAACAATATTAATCGATATAGTACCAAAATCAACGTGAAAGACACCTCAAAAAATCAATAAGATAAAACTTAATACAAAATCTTTTAAAACAAAAATTGATACTTAGTTCTTCAACACTCCAGAGCTAAATTTTCAAATGTAAATATTCTTAAACATCTTACAAGCTACATTGAAAATTCTCCTTGATATTAAAATTTGGTATACTTAAAATATTTTGTAATTTGGTTTTACTTGTATAAGAGGTGAATCCAACACACATATATTATATTAATAAGAATATATGAATTTTCTCTAACTTGGATATTATCACAATTAATACTTTTAAACTAAAACAAACATGACTAAGTGACTTAATAATAAGATTGCAAAATTAACATGAATTTAAAAACAAGTTTCCTCTCCTTACATTGATATAAGTGATTTTTAAGATTTTGTTGTCAAGATATGATAAAAAATATCTCAAATTGTTCAAGTTAGTTTTAAGGTAGTTAAAAGAAAAAAAACTATTTATTATAACATTTCTTTTCCAACATTAGAATGGAGATGAGCTTCTATGTCGATGATATTTACATCACACATTATGATATTTATAAACAAAAATAAAATATTTTCCTGTAAATAAAATTATTGAATAGAGTTGAAGTCAATTCATCACGACAACAATATTAGTACCAAACCAAAATCAAAGTGAAAGATGTCTCAAAAAATCAATAAAATAACACAATTAACATATTTTCATAAACCAAATGTTTAAGCTAAAAATAGATTGATTATAATATTCATACTAATTGAGATTCATATGTAAAACTTAATACAAAATGTACAAATAAAATGACTTAAAAACATATCTACAAAATAAAATAAAATGACTTAAAACATATAAATGTTACATTTTTTTTTATAAAATTTATCACTTTTAATTTGTTAAGCTAACTTTATGAAGAGCCTTTTGCATCACTTCATCTTGAATTCAAGCAAATATATAAAGGGAGTAAGAAGATATGAAAAAAAAGAAATTAGAAGAAAAAGTCTCTCAACTTAATCAAACAAAATTCTCAATTTATATAAGAAATCAAACAAAATTGAAATATATTATTATCATTATATAAAAATTAGAAGAAAACACTTCATATGCGTAATATATCAAATCCAAGAATGATAAATTGAACCAAATCATTTTAGGGATGAAGAGACCTTGGACGGTACCCTAAACCCTAAACAAAACAGGATTCAAAATAAAAAGACCAAGCATTTCAAAACGCAAGAGAAAGAGCGTGTGCTTTTTGAAATTTCTGAATCAAACTTCCATATAGTAAAGACCAGAGATCTGATTCACATCTTACCTTCCTCCAGATCCTGATACCCAACCTCTGATCGATCCCTCTCCGGTGAGACCGCGCTCCTTCGATTCCTCTGCTAAGCTTATTCGTTTTCCACCGATTCATCGATGACGGCCATCGAGGACTTGTCGGAGCTCGCCGATTCGATGCGCCAAACGGCGGCGCTTCTCGCCGACGAAGACGTCGATGAATCCTACAATGTTGTAAGTCTCCGTTTCTCCTCTCATACGCAGTCGTTTTGTTCACTACTCTGTGATTCCAATTTTGTAGGGTGCTGGTAAATCCGCTTCTCTCAGCTCCGAACTCACTCTTAAACCCTATTCTGTTACGCTACTGAAACTGAATGTTGAATTTTGTATTATTCTGCAGCGCCATTACTGATCTATCTGTACCTAACCGGATAAAGAAATTGTATATAAATTTAAAACAATATAATTTTTCCTTTTATAACATTAATCTCTTGGTTAATATTTTACTTTTCTTTTTGTGGCTTGTTCAATTTTGTTAACTTGTAGGGAAGGAGGAGAAGAAATAAAAGGACAAATCTGGTCAGTCAGGGCAAGACGGCTCGGGTTTAAAAGGAAAAATAACAGCAGGTGGGTCCTACTCTATATGATCTTAACAAAATTGGATATCATCTGGGAAATTTAATTGATCTGGGATTTATGTAGTAGTGTAGTAGTTCAGTGGAAAAATTAGAGTCAATAGCAGATTGGACTAGTCACCCAGTGGAAAGACTGCTATTCTAAATTTTTTATATTTATATATATAATATATATTTATGTATTTTTATTATTATATTAATTCTATTAAATTATTATTATTTGTTGTTATATATTGTCTCAATTAACCTTTTCCCATTTATAAATAGATACCCTTTGAACTTCAACTTTTTTCCAATTGATCCTTAGAATTTAATGTATTTGAAAAATATTATCTTTTTATGAATTAATAAACTTCTGACATTTAAATTATTTATCTTAAATGACAGTATTTCATTGATCTTATTCTTCTTCTTGTTACAATTTATCTTTTTATATGTTAAAATGTAATAAAATATGAATTTAGAAATAAAGAAAATAATAAAAAATAATTAGAAGTTGTATTTGATTTTTTAATCCTAAATTGTTTTTTGTTTTAATGTTTGATAAAGTATTTTATAAAAAAGAAAGTAATTAATTATTGCTTTTAAATAGATATATAGTTGAGGTTTTTTTTTGTTAATTGTTTAGCCTCCATTTAATATAAGGAATTAATTAAATTGTTTATCTGCAAAAAAGAAATGAAGTTTATGGGATAAATTAAAGTTTAAGGATCAATTAGAGTTAACTTAAAATTTAGGGTGTCTATTTTCAAAAGATGTAAAGCTTAAGGGGTTAAATGCTGTTGCACCTTTTAAATATGACAGTATACTTTATTGTATTGTAATAGTGTTGTCATTATTATAATAGTATAATATGGTAAAATGAAAAAACAGCAGAAAAAACTTCTTGGCTTCATTTTTGGGTAAGATGGGCGTTCGACCTGCATCTCAAACTGGGCCACTCTCTTACCAAAAAATGTGGAAAGTATTAAAACATAATTATATCTATACCTTTGGTTTCTGTTCCTCATACATACTATCCATAGTATTTTTCTCAGCATGACTTCTTCAGCCTCCTGCTTACCCTTGCACGCCTTTTGATAATACTATGAATAATACATATAAAGAACAGAGAGAAGCCAAACAGATCGATTCAGACATGTTTTTGATACACAGGATCCTCATAAGAGGCAAGTGTAGAGCATACACATGAACAAATCTTTGTGTTATCGTACCTGACATTGTTCACGGGCGTTACACTATCTCAGATTATTCCTTTATCCCGGAAGGGACGGCGGATCCCTGAGGTTATAGCGTTACATAAGGCTTTATATACCCAACATGGTGAGGATACAAGCCATAGCCCGGGTTTTCAGCCTATATACGATGTTACACCGTTTTCACAAAGCTAGCTCTGAGATCATTTCTTTCTTCTGACTGGAACTACATCATAAAACTTAAAGCTTTTGAAAGAGAGAAAGGAGAAGAGGCTTTAGTGAG
>Ga0209700_110184_pt1 | contig 10029 bp, 3 predicted proteins | sample SiratroredBW_FD_187528 | JGI IMG/M metagenome (GOLD analysis project Ga0209700, IMG submission 187528) | Root nodule microbial communities of legume samples collected from California, USA - Siratro red BW (SPAdes) (version 2) | ecosystem: Host-associated > Plants > Roots > Nodule | place: USA...
ATATATATATATATATATTAGTTTTTAATAATTTAGCGTGATTATAATCATTATAGTAAGAGACATAGCATATTCAATGATAAGCAAAAGGGTCTATAAAATACGATTGCTACTCAAAACAAAATATCCCTTTGTATAACGCCCTAAAAAGTCCCAAAAGACGGCATTATTTAATAATTCTGTCAAAATTTAGGTTAAATTATTATATTTATACCCTATTGTAATTTTATAAGTTTGAGCATAAAGTTAAGGTACAGTTAATAATTTATTAGGGAAACTTTAAATCAAGATTTAAAGATTTTATCCTATTAATTAATTTTTAAATCACACATGTCAATTTTAAATTTAGTTTTTTATTTGTTAAAATCTAACAAACTGATCTTTCGATGATTTTTCACCAGTTCAATTTTATTTCTATTAACAATGAATATATATGTTTATGCAACTATCTATTTTTATATAGAAAATGGATAGTTAGATCAACTTATCAGATTGAAAAGAGAATGTTTAAAATAAAATTGTTATAATAGCACTATTAGGTGAGTATTGCCACGAAGATAGAATTATGAAACATAACAATTAATTAAGTTGTTTTTGGTCAACATATAAATGACATACAAAATACATTTAAGTTAAGCTAAGTCTTTAATATACCACATTTATAAATTATTATAAATTCTAATTTATCGTGTATAAAATATTTTGCTCATTCTTGATAAATTTCAATGATTCAAGTATTATTTCATGTAAAAATTTAAAGTGTACTTATATCATTCAAAGTTAAATAACTACTATGTTCATTAGTTGATGTTGATTGTCCAGGATGATTTCAAAGACATTTTGTATGATTATGTACAATAAAACTAGACTCATTAATAAAAGTAATTCAAGAGAATTTAACATAAAAAAATTTATTCAATATAAGGACTCTTGGTGGTAAGTTATATATGTAAGTATGAAATATGTAAGATGTAATTATTTTCTTAATTGGTAATTGATATAAGGAAACACCACACAAATTTTTAGAATTTTCTGACAAGTGTAGGCATGTCAAGTAAGAGCCTAAATCTAAAAAAAAATTTCCTGAAAAATAGTAATAAAATAAAAAAAACTAATAGTAAACGGTGAAATTTTAGAAAATTTTGGAACCTCAATCTACTTCAGAATTGGCCATCGCGGTCCTTATCCTATTTCGAGCAACTTTTATTTTTAACGCATTTTAGTCTGAGCTCTCTATCAAAAGTTATGACCATTTAAAGTTTTTTGATCCTAAATTTTGAAAACTCAAAATCTATGATAATTTTATAAAATGTTAGGATTTCATTATCAAATATACACTAAAAGAATTTTCCACTAAAAATTTGGATAAAAAATAAATTTATACATTTTACAAAAACTGTTAGCATTTTGCAAAGAGAAGCGATAAGGGAAAAAGGTGGAATCAAGCAGCGTTCACGGTTCATGGTGGAGATAGCGGCCTACGATGGTGCACGATCGAAAAATGCAATCCAAGTAAAGTCGTTGCACAGAAGGAGACCTTCAACTTCAGCGGTGACGATGATGGTGTGTTAGATTGGAAAAGAAAACATTGTCAGTTGTGAGTCGTTACCAGACTTGGGGCGACAAAGGTGAGAACACTGATGAACATTGACAAAGAACAAAGTATGACTGTCAACGTAACCTTGTCCCTTCAAAGACAACCTACGACTGTCAACGTAAAAAGAAATTAAACAACACCAACATTGGAAATGCTAAATAAGACAAATATGAAAAGACAAACTAGCGACGAAGACAATGAAAATAATCTAAAGAAGTAGTAGCAAGCAAAACAACGAAAACTAGTGAACTACAACATGAACCAATGAATTACGACGCGAATCAGTGAAAATTGCTGAAAATGATTTGACTAGGATTATAAAACACACATATTACATCGGTTGTGATAACAATCGATGTAATAGCTACTATATTATGTCGGTTTTCTTAACAACAAATGTAATAAGTAGATTGCATTTTTAAAGTTTTTTAAAACATATATCATTATATTACATCAGTTGCCATAATAACCGATGTAATAAGTAACGCACCTAATAAGTTTTCAATTTTTTTTTTTCAAAGTAGTCTTGTTACACTACTTTTTACATCAATAGATTGATGTTGTATAATATTTTTCACATCGATTATATTTTAATCGATGTAATATATCTTTAAATAATTACAAAAATGTCATTATATTTTTTTTACAACGGTTTTTGTTCAATTGACATAGTCTCCTGTTGTAAAATTCCTAGGTGATTTAAACCATGTCACTTTGGATGTCATGTTCATAAATGGAACAATGCTGAAATTTAAAATTTCTAACTTTCACCATTTAATTTTTCAAGAAATTGATTTTTAAACATGCTTAAGATAATATTCAAATTTAGGATGTACATATGTATAATCACCCAAACCAACTTTAATTATTTTAGAATCCACTAAATCATATGGTTTATAAAGTACGTCAATTAATTTTTTAAATTCTCAAGTGACTCTCCTATGTAAAGATTATAATATTCTTAAAATTCATCTCTTATGTAAAGATTATAATATTCTTAAAATTCCTTCATTCCTTGATTAGTTGTGTCATAGATTAAGAGTCCATGAAATACTTTGATTCTTTCTTTTTAGTATTTCAAATTCTACTCCAATTTTACTTGTATAAATATTACAATCTAAAGAAAAAGTGAAGAAAAATCAAAATTATTCATCCACAAATAATTAAAAAATATATATTTGTCTTCAAGATTTGAAATGGAAGAAGAGATTGAACTTTTTCTCAACAATTTCATTAGAGTTCTTTGGAAATAATTCTTTTTCTTTTCTATTTCTTTTTATCAATATCTTTATATATAAAACTTATAGTTATTATACTAGATAAATTTTGTGATCATATAACTATTATTATTATTAATATTAAAAGTAATATTAATAATTTTATTATTAATAATGAAAGTAATATTAATAATAGTATTAATCATAATATTAATATTAATAATATTAATGATAATTATAATAATAATAATATAATAATAAACATTATAATATTTAATATTAATAATAATATTAAAAAATTTCTTGTAGTGATTTAATATAACTTGTTTTCATTCTTTAAAACATATCTTCACTATGAATGACATGGTTAGATGCATGTAGCTCCTTTAAGTACCTAGGTGATATAATTTCATCAATCTAATTACCTCATTAATGATCAAGTTTCAACTTCCCCATCCTAGTCATGGATATGATCAGTCAAGGTAAATATATTCCCTTTTACTTTTTTTCTTTTTATCATTTCTTTTGGATGCTTATTGAACCCTTTTTTCTTCCTATATAAATAAAAAGTTTTTCTTTCGTATAACATACTTGTGAGATTTTGTGTCTTTTTAGGAGTTTAATACTTGATAAATCGTTTAGTCGTGTAACACATCATATATATATATATATATATACTCCATTAATTGGAGATTCAGATTTCAGTATTTCCTAACATGACAAACCGAGGTCTATCTTGGACTTTTGTTTTATCATACAATGTTTTTTTTCACTCAACTTGCAAAACTCGTGTCTACTTAAAACAAAATTATCATAAGAAAAACAAGATCAGATTTCTCCTTCGTAATTACTTCATGTGTTCTCAACTGGGTTTTGGAATATCTCATGACTTTTAGCTGATAAATGTACAATAGTCACACATGCATGCAGTATTTTCAAGTTCTATAGTTTCCAACATGCTTGTTTGATTAATGCATATTTGCTAATTCTTCAAGCAATTTCTTTGTTTTAATATTTCTTCAATACGTTTGTAGCTCTCCGTCAGTTAAATATACTTCTCTCTTTTGTTTCTTTTTGTTTCCATTTCAATTCTAGATTTTTTTATATGGTTCAAGTTATTTTTAAGGATTTTTTCCCATTTTGATATATCTTTTTATAATAATATCCAAAATGGGCAGAAAAATATTTATTTATCAAAATGGACAAATTCTGCCAGTTAGATAAAATTTTATATTAAAAGATTCTTCAGGCATAATTTCAGACTAGTCAAATACAAGTGACATGTTGTCCATTTCAATTAAAGACATTAATTAAAATCTCATTCCTTCCTAAACTCATCTCTCTCTGCAATCATTTTTCATTTATTTGACACTATATTTATTACATTTAACAATTAAAACAAATAATTAAATAATAATAATTAACAAAACTGTAACAGAACAATTCAGATAAACAAATTTATTTTAATTTAAAACAAAATAATATAATGATAATAATAATAATAATAAAAAGAAGAATAATTTTAATTAAATTCATATGAATTTAATTTAAATAATAATAATAATAATAATTCAATGATTATTTTTGAAGAAATAATAATAGTAATAATAATAATAATAATAATAATAATAATAATAATAATAATAATAATAATAATAATAATAATAACAACAACAGTAATAATATTCTTTAATTGAAATCAACAACATATCACTTGTATTTGATTAGTCTGAAATCATATCTGGATTGAAGGATTTTTTAACGTGAAATCCTATCTAAGTGGCAGAATTTGTCCATTTTGGTACATAAATATTTTTCTGTCCATTTTGAGTATTATCATAAAAAAATACACCAAAATAGAAAAAAAAAATCATTTTTAAACAATCCATTGTTGTGTATGGTGTTTATTAGATTGTTACTCGTTTTATTTGACTTCTTACTGTCATTTTCACGTAGAATTCCTTAGATGAAAAGTTTAGTGGAACAAAAATTGAAAACTCATGGTTCGTTTTTGGTGGCTCATATGCTTTTGATGGCAGCATAACCTCACATAGTGTAAATAAAACTGCTCACTAACCATGTCATCTGTATTGAACTCCATTGATTCTTGCAGTGTTGACTTACACATGAATTGGGAAATTATTTAGTCATCCTTCAAGCAAAGAAAAAAAAAATACAATTAGTTATTCTTCCAAATTGGATCTGCACTATATATAAAGAATTTGTAGTATAGATGTTTTAGCTTTTTCAACTATTTAAAGAATCATAATTAAATAAGCATTTTCACCCTTCGAGGTTTTGTACTATAGATGTTCAACCTGATTTATTTGTGTTTTGCCACCACCAAAGCTTTGCTATAGCATGTTTAGTGTAGCATCCACACACTCTCTCTATACATAGAGAGGTGATCACAAAATATATGTATTCGTCAATTATGTTGTCTTAAAATATAAAATCGATCTCTAGTTAGAATTAAGGAGGACCACAATAACGTTTCGTAAAAATTATTAGGTCATTGAAAATACATTTATTTGAGACATTAATTAAGCTATTACCAAGAAAATTAGATTCAGATACAACCTCCTATTGTGGTTCCATATCTACTATAATCCACTTTAAAAAATGGTAATTTTATTAGATTTTTATATTTTATATATTTAATTTAAATATAATACATTAGACTCAGTTATTTAATTTTATTTTTTGATTGAATTATATAAATTAAGGAACTTGAATGACAATCTATTACTTGAGAGTTGTAGAGAACAAAGGAATCAAAAACTGAAAAATGAATCAATGATAAATCCCTTAAGCTTGTGGTATGTTTAAACTTTAAGTTGTAGTTTAGTATTTATTATATGTTTTTCTTCACGAGAATCACATTTGATTTCTTTTTCTAAAGAAATATAAGCAAAATTGGCCTCACAACATTATAGGCCTGGGATTCATCTTCACAATACTTTCTTATTGTCTTTATTGATGACAAAGAGATATTTTAATGTTGTTGGAATTGGAAATAAAAGGAAAATGTATATAGACTTGGTCTATTGAACAAAATGTTTAATATTTCTATAAGTGCTCACTCTGTTAAAAGTCAAGCTCCAATAGTCCATAAAAAAAAAGAAATATGTGAGACTATTCAGAAGTTATATGGTAATGACAAATAATGCAAAGATGCAAATACTTAAAGAAAAGATAGAACAATTGATGAAGAATTATGAGAAATAGAATGAACGCATCTGCTAACAAGATCAACAGATGAATCTTATCTTATAACACATTTAGATAAAGAATCTTATGTCAGATCCTTCATATCTTACTACTAATAGAAATGGTAAAAGAGACCACATTAATGACCATAAACCAAAGAACCATTAATTATATGTTGAATGGTGTAATAGATTTGACTCTTGTAATTTGTTTAGAACTATTTTCATTCTGCTTCTTATGTGATTTTTATGTTGAAGCATGTAATATGTTTTATTTTTAATTTATATACTACTCTTTCCTATATTATATATTGGAGTTCACTGTTATTTACCATGATTGAATTTTAAACATTTACAAGCAAATTTTAAAATTGTTTAATCGCTAAATATTACATAAACAATTCTTAGCAATAAAAATTTTATAGTTGCTTTAAACTACGAAACCAATATTTAATGACTAAAATACATGTTTAATTGTGGTGTGAGTAGGTTTAAGAAGTTCTTTTTATCTAGTTACAAGATGTAAACTAAATCTTTAAATATTTCATTCTCCAAAATTTTATTTAAAACTTCTATATAAACTAATTTTAATTTATGAAGAAGATAATTTCATTTTTTTTTCTTATTTCCCCCCTAAAGTTCTTATAAACAATATTGTCCAAACAAGTTTTCGCCATCTTAATCCATCTCTATGTGATATACACTAAATTGTCAATTATAAAATTTAATTGCATATGTTACAATCCTTAAGAATCCGAATCTAATAATTTCTCCATCAGGTGAAACCTAGTACCCACCTCAACATTATCCATAGCCTCTATAAAGTATAAATCATCATGTCTCTTAAAAAAAAGTATAAACCATGATCCAAGCTATAACCAGCCACTTGATTCATAGCCTCTGTAGAAGAGAGCACCCCATTATGAACACTATAAGCCTGTGTTGTACCCTTGGAGATAAGTAATCAATAACAAGCATTTAACCCCACTCATTGTACCTGTCTACATTGCCAAACACCACCCATCACACCATGCCCACAAAAACTTATTTGCCTTTATTATCTATGCCATGAAATCCACAGTACCATCACCACTCAACTCAAAGCATGATCACCATGATGCAAGGTGATGTTGTTCAAGTCAATGAATTGCTTCAATGTGAGTTGTTGAATTGGTAGAGGATTGTGCTGGGAGGTGTAGTCTAGTACCAAGGTTCAGGAAAATTGTGTAGATGAACCTAACTTTTAAGGCATACTTATGTTAACATTGAACAAGTTCAAACTTGGTATATATTCTCTCAAAAATACTTTATTTTTTCATCATTTTAATCTCTTTAATTGTAACGATTTTTTAATCCCTTTTTAAGGTGACAAAATAGAGTTGTATTTAAAGTGAGTAGCATACATGATAAAGTATGTAATCTTAGTTGTTGATAATGAAAAAATGAAGGCTCATTTTATGTACACATACTTAATTTATCATGGATATATTAAAATATACCATTATTTATTTATTTATTAATGATTGAAATCACTTGCTTTACTTACATTTACTTTATAGGAATCATACAAAAAGTATGATATATCAGCATAGTCAATGAATTTGAGTTATAACAATAGGTATATGGCCGTCTTAAATATTATTTAGAGAAAAAAAAAGCATATAATCCATAACGATTCTATCTAATTCAGTATTTTTATTCTCTAACTCCTATACAAGATACATGTGATTCATAAAAAGTTAAAGATAAAATTATCTTGATTTCAATTTTATAGTAAAAATATGACATTAGTTTAGTCTTCTAAAGAATATCTAGGTTCAATGGTGGGATATTAAAAAAAGTTATGGAAGTGAGAGTGAGGCAGAAGAAAGTGGCAGAAAAATGCAACGAGGTTGAACTTTTTAGATGAAAGTATGATTGCAAAAAAGTGAGGATTAGAGTTTTAAAAAAGGAGTCAAGATTTTCTAATGAATGAACGGGTGGAGAAGAGAAACTAAAATGACTCGTTCTTGTAAGTTTAATAGTTTTATATTGTTTTAGAATTATGATCAAGAATATTTAAATAGTTTTATATTGTTTTAGAATTATGATCAAAAATATTTAAATGACTTTTCTTCTTTAATTCTTTGAAATGTTTTATTTAATGAAAAAAATTTGAAATTTTGAAATTTAAAATAAACAATATTTTAAATGCGATGTTATTTAAATAGATTTGACATTGAAACATTATAATTATTTTTACGAATAGAAAAATAATTTAATAATTTTAAAGATGAATTTTTGTTTCTTTAACCTTTAATAACATTATTGTAAAAAATATCTAGAAGGGTTAAGATGAGTATTTTTCACATCTGTAAAATCTATCTATCACCATTAATGGCTGAAAAGTATCAAAATGTAATGGCTGAAAAGTATCAAAATGTAAAAGATACAGTGAATAAACAGCATTTAAATTGGGTGGTCACAAACTTTATAACAGTATCAATAATGTAAAATACCAAACTCTATTTGACAAGTGTGTATCTCTTTCAATATCGATGAACACGATGAAGATAAGTGCATACAGGTTTTTGACCAATTAATCTCTTTCGGTATATTTTTTTATCAAGAAATTTTCTGCACAGAAGAAGATTCACACTGGTTTGACAAAGAAAAGCTAAAAAAAGTAGGGTTTGGAAAAAGAGTTGCATAGATTCCTGAAGATGAAATGAAACCAGGATCATATCAATTATGAGAAAGGTACCTCGGACTCAGACAATGGTAATATTTTATTGGTTTACTATAAAATATTCTCAATATTTAGCGTCTTTTGAGATAATTTTTTGTGCAAGTACTTTGAAATATTTTATTTATATAATATAACAAACTTTGTATAATATTTTTGTTGAGGAAAAGGAGAAACATATCTTCTAATTTTTATTCAATTCAAAAAATAAACAATTACATGCTAAATATTCTAATTATGTATTTTGATTAGAGAAAATAAAATTCTTAGAACATATTTTTAATAATATCATTTAATATATAGATAAGTGTGTTTGACAATGGCACTAAATCTAACTCAGCTTAATTAATTAATTAATTAATATTTTTGGTAATTGCTTATAGGAATAATAAATTATTATTCTATCTATTTTCACACTATATTCAAAGTTTCTTTTCACCTTCGAATTAAAAAGTGTCTTCTGTGTTGTCATCTTGTGTTCAGAGCTCAGTGATTGATGTCAATGTCGTCTTCTTTTAAAGTCTTTTATATTTACTGTATACACTTGAACTTAGTTTGTCATTTATCTACTCTCATTAAAATTATTTTAAGAATATATTTTCATTTCGTATTTATTTTGTTTGAAGCCTCTCTTTGAAAGGGGATTTTGTTTTTTAAAAAAATTATTTTTATTGTAAAGTGACATTTCTTTTCCTGTATAAATTTGTTTATAGTGCATGCGGTAAATATTTCATTTTTATAATATAATGATTTCTCCCCTATTGGTTTAGGATAATAGAGTAAAATGTAATTAGAAAAATTCTAAAAACTTTTTTTTAATTATTGCATAACTTTTTGTTGTTTATTTTAAAACTATTTATGTGAATTATTCAGCATTTGTATTATTTAATTCAATATTTTAATAAAATATGTGATCTTTTAGTTCAAAATTTTTTCCTACGTTCCTTCAAGTCTTTAATATAATGTTTCACAGAATATCTAATAATAAAGTTTCATAAACTTAAAAAAAAAAAGTACAAAGAATACCTTATAAACGAAATTATTTTCTATATAGATTAGTACTAATATATAGAACAGGTGTTTTAATAATAACTAATATCATAAATAATTAACAATCATATTAATTCTTATTGTGTCATTATTAATTTTTGTTTCAAATTTTTTCTATATAAGTTTTCATTTTTTTCTTTTATTGTTTTATCATCTTTTATACTTTTGGGAATTTTCTTTTGATATATATATATATATATATATATATAAAATATGTGTGATTTTTTTTTT
>Ga0209700_110185_pt1 | contig 10028 bp, 5 predicted proteins | sample SiratroredBW_FD_187528 | JGI IMG/M metagenome (GOLD analysis project Ga0209700, IMG submission 187528) | Root nodule microbial communities of legume samples collected from California, USA - Siratro red BW (SPAdes) (version 2) | ecosystem: Host-associated > Plants > Roots > Nodule | place: USA...
TAAACACAAACTGAATACAAAAACTTATAACATAATCTTACCTCACCCTCCCAAAGCCTCAACGCTACATGATGATTATAACTTACCAAAAGGGACATATCAGATGGTCCCCCAGGAAAACCTACCAACTCAACACCCTCACCCGCACCAATGTGAGGAGCTACACCACCAATATTAGCAGCATCACCAGCATCAGCAGCAACAGGAGGAGCACTAGATGAAGCACCTCGATCTCCTCTACGCACAGATGCTGTAGGCCTTCTACGGCCTTCAGGCTGTAAAGATGATCCTCTGGTTCTCGCCATATCTGTCAATGCAAAAAGTTACAGTGCATAAAGATACAAATACAATAATTTGACCACTGACAACCGGATGGGGAGTCCATCCGGTTCACAATTTTAAAAAAATACGAACCGGATGGGGGGTACCATCCGGTTTGCATTTTTTTAAAATTGTGAACCGGATGGACTCCCCATCCGGTTCTCATTCGCAAAAAAAAATACGAACCGGACGGCCTCGTCCGGTTCTCATTCCAGCAGATCGGAAAATCATCCCCTTCGCCGTCGACAGCCCCCCAAATCCCAAATTAACTACTCTAATAATCAATATCACCTACTAATTGCTAATAAACATCACAAATTGCTTACCTAATGCTTTTATTAAAGAGTATTTCAAAGATTTTGAATATTGAAGAAACGGGGAGGACGAATGGCTTACTGAACCGGACGAAGTTGGTGTGAACCGGATGGCTTGCAAACGAATCGGACGGAGGAAGCTTTTTGTTGCACTGGCACACCGGAGACAGCTTGGACGACGAACGGCTGCGGTTGGACGAAAGGCGGCAGTTTGAGAGAAGCTGAGGGTTTCTCGAATTGGGGAAAATATAGGGTGGGAGAGATGAAGGCTAGTTTTGTCTTTTCATACTTAACTGAAAGGGTAAAATAGAAAATTCCGCATTGGTATGGGGGTGCAGGAAGAGTATATGGGGGTGCAGGAAGAATTTGTCTAGAAAATGTGGTGGAGAAGCTTGGACCTTCTGCAGGTGTCGCAGCCCAGGTTGACGGAGACGGTGTTGAAGGTTAGTTTTCTTCTTGAACTTGATATTAGTGGTTGCAAATGGTGTGTGGTAAAGTAATTGAATATGTTGTTAACAGTGGAGTAGTGTTAGCCCTCGCGTCATAACCACCTCTCTTTATAGAGCAGAGAAAGAAAAGTAATGCCAAATTGCTTGTTGCTTAAGGAATCGCGTGGAGCGAGAAACGATGCAATGTGATCGTGACTTGAGGTTAAGGCCAAATCGAAATCTTATTGATTTCATTTTGATGAGCAGCGGTAGTCGGTAGGTGTCTATGATTCTTGATACTTATCATTGTTGTTAGGCAATCTCAGTGTGCGTGTTGTAAAGGATCGGTTAGCTCCAGCGATGCTTAAGTTAAAATTGGGCAGAGAGTGCAGGTAATTTAGGTTAGAGTTTAGAAATACCTTGTTTAAGGTGACTGAGCTTGTATTTATAGGCGTAGTAGTGGGCTTAATGAATTTGGATCCATTCTGTTGTAGTTTTGTTATTCTGTTATGATTCTATAATAGAATTAGTTATGAAATATCTAGTTGTTATTATAATTTCGTTGTGCATTGATCAAATGTATAATATACCTATAATTTTTTTGATGTCAAAGAAAAAACATAGAGATGGCGCGATCATATTTGGGTGGTATGCAACTTGGACCAAATCTGGAAAGAGATACATAAGCTTATTCTCTTGGTGAGAATATGTGTATATAAAAACTAATAATCAGGCGATAATCAGATAATTTTGTTAATCATAATCAAGATATGTTTGACTTCCAGTATTGGAGTCATCATGTTTAGTAGTGAGAAACGTTGGAGGAATATTCTTGTCATTCAAAAAATGTTGAAGTTTCACTCTTTGAGAGTAATAAGAACTTTTTATTGTCATATTAGAAATTTCTCATCACCCAACTTAAAATAAATTAAATTGGGATGTTGAAGGTGTGATGGAGAAAATTCGCGATAGTAGAAAAATTTTTTAACAGAAGAGGATGTAACTATTGTAGACTCTGATACCATGTGAATAAAGGGAAAGAGAAAAAAGAAAAATAGAAGAAAGTATAATAAGAACACACAGAAAGGAAACTTTATGCTTTATTAACGTGAATTGTTCTAGTGCTATATCTATGATATATATAGCTTGTTTCATACATATAATTAGTATAAATATCTACTAACATTATTTTAATTCTTTTTATTTAGATTAGTAATTTCCAAAATTTCAATTTAGAGGAACAAAACTAAAATAGTTAACCAAATAATAATTATAAAGTTATATGTAACAAAATTAATTTGAGATTAAAATTTTTGTGTGCTTATTCTACTCTATTTTCAATTGAGTTTTAAAAAAAAATCTCTTTACTCTTCATTTTCTCCCTCTAAGAGATTTTTTTCTCTCACTAAATTTCACTCTAACTTCTCTCTACTTTTATTAATCTAAATCTTATATCTCTCAAAATTTGATCACATTTGCAAAAGTTAGAGAGATAAGAATCATTTTCATCCCATCAGTTTTTCAATAAGAGTGTCTCCATACTCTTTGTTTTCTTTTTTTGTTTTGAATTTGTCATAAATCTTTGTGTGGTTAAGTGAGAAAAAAAATCTTCTCTGGTTTAACTTATATTAAAATTTTGTTATTCTTAAATACTTTGTTCTATGTTTTTGGAATTTGAGTGTTCTTTTACTTGAATTGAAACTTGTTATAGAGCAAGAAATTATAGGCAAGTGGAGCTATTATTATTTACTTTTCTAAATGAGTTAGAGATAAATGCTTAAGTTGGTGAATGAATTGAAAGATTATTGATATTGAACTTGGAAGAAATTTTTATGAGATGCTCTGAATTGAATTTTTTGTACCCTTCTTGAGTTGATTGAACAATTATGCTTGTGCATTGAAATTTGTTGTTATTGAAGATGAGAGTTATGACTTAATAAAAGTATCAAATTATGAGGAATTTTAGATTGTATCATAATAATTGAATTTAGGTGTGATAGGTTAATCTTGAAAATTCATTATTTTGTTTAAGATTGTATGATTGGGTTGATATGGTTAACTTTAGTTATGTTAATATAAATTTGGAAGTCATGTTTTAGGTAGTTGATGTTGTCTAATTTGAGCAAGTAAGTGTAAGGACTTTGTTGTAGTAGTTGTTTAGATAATACTTAAAAATGGATAGTTTAACCTAGTTGAGGAAACTAGGAATGCTTAAGATTGGATGATAAATTTTAAATTTTATCTACTTTTGAATTTGCTTATAATTGGCCAATTGGTTTTGTATATTTAAAAATGGTTGGATTGATGTGAAAATGGAAATAACTTGTTGGTAGTTAAAGTTAAGCACTTTAGAAATGTGTTTGGATTAAAGAAAGAATTCGGTGAAGTTTGGAAATTCTGAAAATGGACAAACTTTGCATAATTTTGTTCAGCGGATCAAAAATTTGCTCAGTGTATTTCATCCAGAGATTCAAGACTACTTTGATCTAAAATTTATTTAATAGATCAAACATTCACTCAGCACACCAAAAATTCTCTCAGATGGGTTTAAAATTTGTTCAACAGATTCAAACCTGAAAGCAAGTAAAGAAATTCTTTTCTCAAATTCGAAGCGGATTTATATATGTTTAGAGGATCAATGCTTTTAGAATTTGGCCAAGTGGAATCAATTAAGAAGGAGGTCTAGAACTGTATTTTGTGAACAAAGATGAAGTCGTCAGTTTTAATTGGAGAGGTTTTTGAACTCTTAAGCTAAGTAGTTTTTTTTTTTTTAGAACTTGAAGTCTTCATGAGTTGTAGCTTATCTTTCTAAATTTTTGTGGGTATATTTGAACTTAATTGGATGAGTAAAATCCATTATAGCTCATTATCTTTCATTATTATTATTATTGTGGAATACTTTATGCTTTTTATGAGTTGCTTTTTAATTGTGATGCGATGTAATGAAATAAGAGAGCATGGTGATGTGAAGACTGTGTTAAATATTATTGGTTTATTTTTATCTAAATAGTTTTAATTTGTTGTGATAAGATATGAATATATTTTGCATGTCTCTGTTTAATGATTGAAGGTTGATAGTTTGTGAGAATTAACTGATGTTGTGATTATGATTTAGATTATATATATAATATACACACGTGTGTATTTATGTATAAAAATGTAAGATTATAAATTTAGGATAATTTATGAATTGTAGTTTGAATTTATAGATGAAGTAAAAAATCATGTTATAACAAAGATTCTTAACTTCATAGCCATCAAGTAATGAAAAGTTAAAGATAAATTTATTGTGTCATTAGAACACTTGTTGGTTGTGATTATTGTCTTGAGAATATGCAAATACATGTTTTAGAGGCATACATATAAAAAAAAGAAACTACGAAAATTATAAAAAGAAACTATGAAATAATGTAAGTTATCTTTTTCAAAACATGAATGCGTATATATATTTTATTATATTTAATTTTCTTTTAAAAACTAATAATGTGTACATACCCTATATAAATAATTAAATATGATTGAAAAAAAAAATAATAAACTTGTAGATTCCTTCTGTAAAGTCTTTGATAAATTGCATCCTAAAGTATATTTCAAGTAGGTATTTATTTATTGCCCCTTGCAACTTTACTTTAACTGTAATAATAATATTATTATTTGTTCCCTTATGGTTGGCCGTGTTTGATTAATTTTGCATCAAATTTGACTAAATTCAGAACCAATGAAAATTGAGTGCAGTTGCAATCTAACTGCTAGAACAGAATTCTGTGTTTCTTCAACACTTGATTTTCATGAAAAAAACCAATTTTATGGATTAAGATGGTCAGTAGTTTAAGAAAAGCTTACATAGAATACTCTTTCCGAAGTTAACGTGGCCAAAAAGAGATACAACAAAACCTCATGGGAACAAATGACTGCGTGCTATCACTACTAACCTTAACCTCAAAACAAAAATGGAAGCCGTTAAACTGTGAATCTAACTGCAGCAACATGTGTCTATCAGACTACACAGCTATGTTACCATACTCTGCAATGACTACTTCATTACATACATATGCACATACATATTTTACATTGTTATCAACAAGAAGTCTCTGAAAAGTCAATCCTACACACCTCCCTAACTGGCCAAAAAAGCAACGGAGGCAAATTCCGCACAAAAGGAATGAGCTACTGCTTGTAAGCAGTTTAAGATCTCACATATGCCCATATATTAACAATGACTATTGCTGAAACCAACACGGTTGCAGAAACTGCAAGAACATAAGACCACATGCCACGGTTAGATGAAACCTTTGAGGTGTGGTGGACCCTTCGGCTCTGTAGATGGCCTTTTGAGATGGATTCTGCACTTGCAACATGTTGCCGAGTAATCTTACATAACTCAGATGACTCAGAAGATTCATTCCCTGTGGAACTCTCATCAGCAGCATGGTTGTCTGAAGCTTTCCACTCCTGCAAAACAGGATCAGAAAAATCTCAAAACATGCAGAGACAACTGAGTTAGATATACTAGTTAAAAAGACAAACTCCTTACCCTGGTGGTAGTGATGGTTTTTGAATTATGGTCTTCTTCTGGGGCACAAGCACAACTTCCATCTTTTGCCGCCTGCTCGGAAGCAAACTGACGGTCAACAACCAATCGTATTCTCCTTGGTGCACTACCTTGTGATGGTACCATTCCATTCATGTTTGGCTGTTCATTTCGTCCTTGACGAGACCTTATTCTGATTCCAGTATCACGACTATTAAAGACACCAAAGTTTCTTACTTGCCCATAATTCTTGATCGTATCGTCCACTTGGCCCATAGAACCATCATTTGAGAAAGCCATCTCGGGACTGTTCTGAAACAATCCTACATTGCTCTTCTGCTCAACTGCCTCCGTAGGATAACCATGCAATGCCTGCTGATTCTGCAGCAGCAAATAACACTGACATTAGACAAGTGGAACATGCAAATCATGCTATATATTTTAGACAAGAGGTCAATTAACATAAAAACGTGAATAAATAATGGGTTAGAGCTGCCATTGGGTGTTTAAAGAAGTCATTTTGATTGCAGCAACCTAGAATAACTAAAGGATAAAAGGGATCAGAGCTATTACTCACCGTCATATTGGTCATTTCCACATCTGAGTCACTGCCAGATCCATGGTCCTTGACATTGAGGAAGGATGAGCCTAGCTCTAAACTGCTAGTATCATAGGAGATCGCATCCCAATTAACCGAGTCGAAAAGGTCGGACATATTGTCATTTGTACCATACTGAATTTCTGGTTGATAGTAAATTTCTGGTGGGAAATGAGCATGGACTGGGGAGAATAATTTGTCATCTAATTGCTGGTTTGTTGGGTCATAAAAATCCTCAAAGTTAAATGGCTGATCCTGTAGCAGTTGTAAACATCATCAACAATAATTACTAAACCAACAAATTCAATGTTTTGAAATCAAATTAGGGGGAGGGTGAAATAAAGGGAAAAGGAAGAAAGAATAGAGCAAAACTCAAGCAGCCAATCTAACCTCTGCAGCTAGCTCTACAATTTGATTTTGTGCATCACGAGCATCACATCCATCACTATGGGAGTCAACTGGAGTTATAATGTTGGATATTACTTCCTCAGAGTTCTCAGGGATAACTGTTAGAGGCTTTTCACCCTCAGTAATCTGTGAGGAAGATGCTGGATCCAGAGAGGAATCAGATTGTATTTCATCTGGAGAGTGGTTGGCAGTAATAGGGGTTGTTGAAGCAGCCCTTTCCACCTCATCACCATTTGAACCTTCAAGACTCTCATCATGTTTTTTAAACAAGCGACAAAGGACATACGGATTCTGTGATTAGTCAAATCAACCATATTGAAAAGTCAGCAACATATTTCATGGACATTCTGAGATAGACATAAATTGCAGAAGCTTTATGCTAAAGAATATATATATATATACTGATCTATAGCTACAACCTTGTCAGGTAGGGTTACAAGCAGTTGGACCAGAGATAACGGAATGTGTAATAGTACATTTAAAGATGTAACATAAGAACACGAAGATCATTTAGAATCAAAATAACAAGGTGGAGAAGCAATTCAAAGGGATATTAAATACAGTAGTCAATATCGTTTGACTCATTCAGCAAACAGAAACTTATTACCACATCAAAACCTGAGAGTTTTACCAAATAAGTAGGGAAAGAGGAACCCCCTCAAACTTGAAAAATCATGAAAGGAAAACAATACAAGACACAAACATTAAAAACAAAAATCAAATATGTAAAGCTTTCACTCTTTCAACCAACCCTAAGCCAAATAGGAAGAAGAATGAACGAAAACAAATCATCATTCATCACATCAAACACTGAGGGATAAAAACGAGATTAACATCTTAAGCACCTCCTCAGGGGAAAAAATAGAGCTATTAAAGTTTACAAACAGTTTAATGTCAAAACACCATGATAACAAAGGTAGGAGATAAGAGTAGACCTGTCCAGGATTGGTACCATCGAGCTCCTTCAGGGTAGGCCTGTACTCATGCATAACCCAATTGGTCCTCTTCCCCTTGGGTGCACGACCAGTATAGAAAACAAGAGTCTTCTTCATTCCAATCAAAGTGGAACCAGACTTAATCTTTCGATCCTTCCCCGTTGCTTTCCAATACCCAAGGCTCGTAGCTCGGTTCAACCTGTGCCCATTGGGATACTTCCGATCCTGCGGACAGAAGAAGAACCACTCCGGATCCTTGTTCCGTACCACGGACAAATCTACACCAAACAAACCCCACCCCAACAAAACCCAACAACCACGAACAATATAAGCAAAATCAAACAGCATAGCCACTTTCCACATCAATGTTTACCACCAATTCCATGCCTAACAATTCAAAACTACCTACCATAGAAATTTGATCAACAATTAACATCAACACCTTATAGCCTCTTCTAATCAACAAGATAAAATGCTGATTACGATTACAGAACAACAAAAGCTGTACTTAAGTTCAGTTCAAACGAAGCATCATAAAAATAAAGAAGAACTAATCCATCGACAGCACAAAAAATCAGTAAAGCAAAAAACCAAAACTTTCACAATTGCACAACAACCCCAACTAAAATTCCCAGACAGAACAAGGAGAAGAAAATACCAGGCAAATCCCAAGGCTCCCATTTGCAGACATCAATTTCACGGATAACCCAAACATCGTCCCCGTTGCCGTTGATCTTCGAGCGCAGGTAGTAATCAATAAGCTCTTCATCGGTGGGCCGGAAACGGAACCCCAGCGGCAGCGTGTTGAGAGACAGCACCGCCGTCTGCGCAGGCGGGTAACACTCTACGACGGCACCCATAAGTTTTGAGAACGCCCAGAGGGTCAAGAGAGAGAAAAAGGGGAGAAAGGAGAAAACTTGGAGATAAATAAGGTGAAAAATGAAGTGGGAATCGTAGGGATTCTGGGGAATTTAGGTGTTTTTTTCGTTTTCCGTCGTCACAGGTAAAGGAAGTTGCTCGGAAAGTGAATGTAGTGGTGGTAATATAAATTCCTCGTATATGCGCTGAATACAAGGTAGTTGTCAAAGGCGCGGCGAGGAGGGTAAAACCGGAAATGGGAGTTGGTGGAAAACAAGTACCGAAAGAGATTGCGACACGTGGCGTTCATCGGTGGCTGTAGTTGTCTTGGTGAGTAAGGAAACCACAGTTACTTACCAGCCATAGTGTGAACAAACAAGTGGAAGAGGCGTTTAAAGTTTCTGCATTCAAAGACTTGTTGTGTACACAAAACGACAACGTCCACCATTGCCCACGTCACCATTTCTTTTTATTACTTTTTCACCTCTCTTATGAATTCTATAATTTAATATTTTCAAAATAATTATTATATTTATTGTGTTTTTTTATTTTCCTTTCTTTATCTCAAGTTGCAGGAGTTAGAGTGTGCAAACATGGTTGCTTTTTTTCTTCTTTTAGAACAGTTCCTTTTAGGGTAGAGATTATCTTCGAACTATATTCTTGTTACTTTCTGCTTATTATAGTGCAGTGTATTATATTGAAGATTTTGTTTTTATTTTAGGCGTGTTCTTGTATATTTATATATAATGTTACCTTTATAGAGATCACTAATGGTCTGTGGCTCAATAAAGAGTAAAGTGATTGATGCTTTTCATTTATTTATTTATTATTTATTTTCATTTTCAGTAAGTGTTGAGATTGGATTCTCTTCAGGTAGCAATAGTAAACTTCAGACGTAAAAGGTTTCTTATGAATCACATTTCTGACAATGAAATAATTATATCATTCAACATTATAGTAAATTTCAAACTATACACCATTTTCATCAATGCATGTTCATGCATAGGTTAGTTTTAAGAAACTTTGTTAAATGTATTCTAATAATAATAATTTTTGTAATGACTTCGCTTATTACTCTTATAAAAAAAACATTTATTGCCATGTCAATAAAAAGTTCACAACTTAGAATATATATAACATTTTAAACTGTATGTGTAAACAAGTATAATATGTCTCTTGGCCGTAATGTAGGGTTTTTGTAGTTTGAATGAATAGTTCAAAAATTCTATAACTTTTGTTTGTTACCAAGTATTAACATCCATTGAAGGTTCAAGGTACTACAAAAAGTGTTCAGATACATGAGAGTTATGTATAACTATTCTCATGATAAAAGGAAAATCATCTCAAGGTTATAATAGAGTCTTTAACTACAACAAAAACATATATACAAGACAAAAGGAGATCGATTTAAGAGTATATCATCTTTAAGGTGCTCCTAAACCTGCATCTGCACCTGTTCATGTACATAGTACAATCATCGCAGTTCACAAAACAACAAGAAAAGCAAATGTAAGCTAACGAAATAATGTTTTTAGCTTATAAGAGTGAAAAGAATTGAAGTGATTAGATTTACAAATGCAAATATGAATTCTTAAGTCGAATAAAACTAAGTTTAACATTCAATCACAAACTTTC
>Ga0209700_110187_pt1 | contig 10024 bp, 6 predicted proteins | sample SiratroredBW_FD_187528 | JGI IMG/M metagenome (GOLD analysis project Ga0209700, IMG submission 187528) | Root nodule microbial communities of legume samples collected from California, USA - Siratro red BW (SPAdes) (version 2) | ecosystem: Host-associated > Plants > Roots > Nodule | place: USA...
AAAGCACAATATATAAACATAAATAGTTCTAAAATAATAAACAATATATGCAAACATAGATAACAACAAATATTATTTACAAAAGTGATAAACTAAAAAAAAAGAAAAATAAACATCAGATAACCACATAAGATCTTACTCAAATAAATAAATTGGCCTGACTCTCTAGAAAGTCCCTAGTGGAGTCGCCATCTGTCGCAACCGGATCACGACGGGGACGATCACAAACTTGTTAATTTTTTTAATAAAATGTTTATATTGATAATGGAGTCGCCACTATAGTTTTTTTATGGGAAAACTATAGAAAAACCAAAAATAAAAAAAAATGCCTACGAACCAAATTTAAGATTCGGGAGTCGATTACGTGTGGGGAAGGTGTCAGCATCCCACAATGCCCGTCCTAAGACGGTACCTTTAATTAAATGAATAAAAATAAGTGTGGTTCTACAAAATGTTATTTTTCCCAAAAAAAAAATAATTACAACAAATGAATATATATTTACAAAAAATACAGTTTAAGAATGAACAATAAACAAACAAAATAATAACAGAGACAAATTTTTATTTTTTCTATTTTTTTGAACCCGACAAGGATTGACCTTGGTCCTACGTATTTCTAAAGGAAAATCAGGGATCACGTAGCTCTAATTTTAAAAGTTGACTGGTGATAGTTTCATATTTTTTTATTTTTCGAAATTTCACTTAATCTTGTTTTTCTGAAAGAAAAAAAAAGTTTATATTTGTTTATTGTAAAAATTTTATTAAAATTGTTAATTAAATGTTTTTTTTATTATTTTTTTTGAAAATATTATATATATTTTTAAATTATTTTTTAAAATTATTTTAAATCTAAATATTTTATTTTTAAAAGTTTATGTAAAAAAAATTTCTTTTTTATTATTTTCCTAACTTACTTCTATTTTGTTAAAAAAAAATGTACAACATAAAAACAGTAAGATTAATTAAAAACAAACAATGAATCTTAATACCCTAAGCAGTGGCAGAAAGGATTATAATCGGATGCTTGAGCTACTTTGTTTCTGGAATGATTATTTTAGTTTTGTTATTTACTGTGACTATTTGGATTCGTGAGGGATAGTGGCGGTTGATGTTAGGTTTTTTTTAAATTGGGAAAAGGGACTTCTTTGCCTTTGGGTTCTGTTTCTGGATTGGTTGCTTGGGGTGGACTTCTGTTTCTGAATAATTTATGTTTTGGTACATGGTTTGAAAATTTTCGAATTTGGGACTTTGCTATTAATTTTCTGGAGTTGGGACTATTAATTTTCTGTAATTAAATTTGCTACTGACTATGGACCAACATTTGATTAACCTCTTTTATTTTTATAAAGACTGTTTGGTATTCTTTTGAGTGGGTCTTTGGATTCACTGAGTTCTGAGGATTTTTGTGGGTTTTGAGTTTAGGTATTTTTGATTCTGGTTTGGGGTTTTCTGTCTCTGGATTAATGATATCTAATGTTACTATATCTTTGTTATTGGAATTTACTGACTGTGCTAGCAGCAGCCAAATTTGCCATATAAACAATATTAGTTGTGCAAAAAATACAACAATTAGATAATCTCAGGATCGGTGTGGTAACAACAACCGTATCAAGCATCTACCTGATCGTGCCAATGACAGCAATCGTCTCATAGATATAATAATTTATAAAAATTAATTTAACAATGCTTACAAAAATAATTACTCATTGATACTGTACAGGTTAAACAAAACACAACAATACAGATGAAAAACATGAATCTGGACAAAATAAAAAAAAAATAGAACAGAAACAAGATAGAATTAAAAGGAAGAAGACGAACCCGTTGAAGATTCCTAATTTAGCCTCTTGTTTTCTCTTTCTGGTGGTTTCTACTGGACCCTTAGATTTTCTCAACAGAAAATGTAATATTTTTCAATATTCTTCCTCAGTATCTTTTTCTCTCTAAATTTTTAAGAATTTATGTATTCTCTGTCCCTCCCTTTTTCTGTCTCCCAATTTTTCTGTGTCCCAATTTTTCTGTGTCCCAATTTTTCCTGTGTCCCCATTTTTCTGTCTCCCAATTTTTCTGTCTGCCCCTAATAGGAGCAGTTCTTTATATTTTTGTCTGTCCATCCCTTCATCTCCCTCCATAATACTCATAACACCCTCAATCATGATTTTTATTAAGAATCAATTATTCCACCTCTCTGTATTAACTCCTTTTGGCTTAAGAGGTTACATTTTAGGAAGAATAAGCAAAAGGACAATAATAATAAAAAGAAAAATGAATAGTCAGTGAACATAAATAGTCACTAAACATGAATAGCCCTTGAACATGAATAGCCCCTGAACGTATGAGTATAGGAGGCTATAAGAGCTAAATAAGGCTATGGGAGTTTAAATGTCAAAACATAACTATTGGTTAAATGTTAAAAGCATGACTATTGGTTAAATGTTAAAAACATGATTATTAAATGTGATAAGTGTGAGAAGGCAAAAAGGTGAAAATTTAGTTATGAGAAATAAAATTTGTTAGGCACTAATTAAAGAATTAAAAGGTACTAAAGTTACATAAGAACTTGAATGGGAAATGTGTTTCTGTAAACCTTAGGACTTATGTGGCAAGCACAATTAACAGATAAGGGAGGTGTAAACAGTAACTTTTTTTATTAGTAAATTAGGCTTCAGAAAACATCTTTCTATCCAGTTGGGCTCACTTAATTTTTCTATTCAATTTATTTTAAGACAGACCCAACACCCCCTTTTTTTATTTTATCATTTTTTTACAAATTTCATTTTATCTTATTATTATTATTATTTAATCAAACTTTACTTATAAAGTCAAAGTTCCTTTTTATTATTTATTCTAAATTGCAAAGAACTAAACGACACATGTTAAAAAGTTTTAATTTCTTATTTTTATTCTTTTATTTTATTTTTTTCCTTTTTTATATTTGTAAAAAATAATTTTTATTTGCCCGGACGAAATTGGGTGTTGACACCTAGTCAAGGTCAGAATCAAATCCTGACACAAAAAAGAAACCCGGAAAGAAGCTTTGTTAACTTCACTCCCATTCCGATAAAGTGAGAGCAATACTAGAAATGTCACACCCTCGTACAGAAAAGGAAGTTCGAGGTTTTCTAGAAAGATTAAACTATATTGCAAGATTCATCTCCCAATTAACTGCAATTTGTGAGCCAATATTCAGGTTGTTGCGCAAAAACCAAGCTATGCAATGGAATGAAGACTGTCAAGAAGCTTTCGACAAAATCAAGTAGTATCTACGAGAGCCCCAGTACTGTATCCGCCAGTCACGGGGAGGCCTCTTATTTTATATCTGACAGTCTTAGATGAGTCAATGGGTTGTGTTCTGGGTCAACACAATGAAACAGCAAGAAAGAACATGCAATCTATTACTTGGGCAAGAAGTTTACAGATTGTGAGCGGAGATATTCCTTGTTAGAAAGAACTTGTTGTGCTTTGGTCTGGGCAGCACATCGTTTAAGACAATATATGTTAAGCAACACGACATGGTTAATATCCAAAATGGATCCACTCAAATACATCTTCGAGAAGCCTGCTCTCACGGGGAGGATAACACATTGGCAAATGTTATTATCAGAGTATGATATATTGTATGTCACCCAGAAGGCTATCAAAGGCAGTGCTTTGGCTGATTATTTCGCCCATCAGCCCATTGAAGATTATCAACCCATGCAGGCTGGTTTCCCGGATGAAGATATTTGTGCCATTTTTGCTATAATGTTTAAAATACTTGGACCTTATTCTTCGATGGAACATCTAATACGTTAGGCCATGGTATAGGAGTAGTGCTTATCTCTCCAGAAAAACAATATATACCAGTAATGGCAATGTTGTGCTTCGATTGTACCAACAACATGGTGGAATATGAGGCCTGTGCTATGGGGATTCGAGCAGCCATAGAATTTAAAATAAAATTCTTGAATGTATATGGTGATTCCGCATTGGTTATCCACCAAATAAAGGGAGAGTGGGAGACTAGGGATCAAAAATTGATTCCCTATCAAACATATATCAAAGGGCTAATGGAGTATTTTGATGCCATAGTATTCCATCATGTTCCGCGAGAAGAAAACCAACTGGCTTATGCTCTTGCTACCTTATCATCCATGTTCGAGCTAAATCAAAAGGGAGAGTTGCCAACAATCAGAATGAGGAGTCACGAACACCCAGCCTACTGCCATTTCATTACAGAAGAACTGGACGACAAACCTTGGTACTTCGATATCAAGCGATACCTCAAAGATCGTGAATATCCTGAAATAGCCACCGAGAATGATGAACGATGTTAAGAAGGTTGGTTGCGAACTTCCTGTTGAGTGGGGATGTGTTATACAAAAGAAATCATGACATGGTTCTCCTCAGGTGTGTTGATGCCAAAGAAGCAGAACTGATCTTGAGAGAAGTTCACGAAAAAGGGACTCATATGAACGACCATTCTATGGCTAGGAAAATATTGAGGGCTGGTTACTTCTGGTTGACCATAGAGAACGACTATTGCGTACATGTGAGAAAATACCACAAATGTCAAGTGTATGCAGATAAAGTTAATGTTGCGCCGACATCGTTGAATTTCTTGACTGCGCCATGGCCTTTCTCTATGTGGGGTATAGATATCGTTGGAGCGACAGAGCCAAAGGCATCGAACGAACATCATTTCATCTTGGTAGCAATCGATTATTTTACTAAGTGGGTGGAAGCTGCCTCTTATGCCAATGTCACGAGTAAAGTAATAGCGAAGTTCATAAGAAAAGAATTGATATGCAGGTACGGATTGCCTAGCAGAATCATTACTGACAATGGCAAAAACTTGAACAACAAGGTGATGACAGAGTTGTGCGACGAATTTAAGATTCAACACCACAATTCCTCACCATACCGCCCAAAATGAATGGAGCAGTCGAGGTAGCAAATAAGAATATAAAGAAGATCATCTAGAAAATGGTTGTAACTTATAAAGATTGGCACAACATGCTCCCTTTTGCCTTACATGGATATCGCACTTCAGTTCGGACATCAACTCGGGCAACACCATTTTCTTTGGTGTATGGGATGGAAGCGGTGCTCCCTTTCGAAGTTGAAATCCCTTCTTTGAGAATGTTGATGGAAATTCAACTTGAAGAAGCAGAATGGGTACAAGCACGAAGAGATCAACTTAATTTTATCGACGAGAAAAGGTTAGATCTTGCCAATTCAAAGGGATCACAGAGGGAAGTGGACACCAAATTACGAAGGCCCTTACGTGGTGAAAAAGGCCCTTTCAAGAGGAGCACCAATCCTCGCGAGGATGGATGGGGAAGAGTTACCTCTGCCTGTCAACTCGGACACAATCAAAATTTTATATATAATATGATATTGTAACGACAGGGAACCTATGTAAAATATTGACACGATTGATTGACTGTAATATTCAATAAAAACACTCGTTTGTGTGATTTTCTTTCTTTTGGTTTACGCATTTTTGTCACACTGAGTAAGAGTAAAAAAAGAAAGGGCACGGGCACATGCTTTTGTTGAAACCTTGGGATGTTCTACAGATCCTCACTTGTTGTCGCCAAGGCCAAGTCTCGATGGGTGTCGCGAAAAGGAAAAAGAAAAAGAGTAAAAAAAAGTGTTCACAGGACTAAGTTAATTGTTTTCTCAGACATAATCTTTTGAATTCATGAAAAATGTTGCATTTTCACAGTTTAAGAAGAGGCAAAAGCTGACATTTTTCCAATGAAACGTTTGCATGTATGTTGCTTGAAATCCTCTACCCATTCCTCATCCCAAAACCCAAAAAAAAAAGAATCCGCCTCAGTAGCTATCACCTTTGCCTAGAATGACAAAACAAGAGCATCACATTGGGGCAAAAATGTCAGGTTTTCTCTCAGTTGGCCAAATGGTTGACCTCAATCTTCAGGGGTAATAAAAAGAATGAAAGTCTGTTAGATTGAAAACCTACAAAGGCAGTCTAGGAAAAAAAAAGAACAGTAAAAAATCAAAAAAGAATCAAAAGCAAAAATGAAAATGACATGTGTCTGAAGTCATTAAATCTTGTTTCAAGATTAACCTTTTGAAAATAAAGCAATCATGATTAAAAGGGATATATGACCATGTTTCTTTATCCAAAGCAGGAAAAATTGCAAATTCGTTGCACCCTTTTTGAGCCAAAAATAAATGTTATCTTTCATAATGACCAGAACAAGATCATCATAAGTGAAACTCAGTTCAAGGAATGCCAAAAGGCTTCAAAAATCAAATAGAAGAGTTCCATCCAAGAATGATATGAGTTTGCAAGAAGAAATGTTGTCACAAAAGAGAAGAAGAGAAGAAAAGAAAAAGAAAACAAATGAAAAATGCAAGGAATGATGAAAAGAATGATTTGTTTGCAAGGGAAAACCTTGACCATTTTCCACAACAAAACTTGATTAATGATCTTTGTGTCAAATTTTTAAAGCCCAACAAATAATTTTTGAGATTTCGTATCCTTTTCTTGACAACCTTTCAACCCTTGGCCACGTTACAAGCCTAATAAAGTCCATATTGATTGAGGACTGATTGCTCTAATTTTCGAAGCTTAATCCTGTGACAAGGAGATGTGATTAACGACTCGGTTAGAAAAAGCAAAAAAGAGAAAAAAAAGATGTTTGAAATATTCCTGGAAGAAGGTAACTTTTCTGTTATTAACTAATGAATCAACCAAAAGCAAGCCAACCGAGAAAATTCAATATCGAGGCAATCCTTTCTTGTCATTTTATAAAAAGCAAATCACCTTTTATTCAGACCTTACTTCACTCTTGCACATCCAAGCTAGGATAGTTTTGCTTACATGAATATCTTGAACATATTTGACTCTTAGGTGCACATATGAAAAGCATTGTACTTAACCTCAGTCTTCACCACTTGGTTATTCAGGCCATCCTTTAAATAAGCAATCCACATTCCACCTAGTTTACCCACTACTACACCAAAACTGGGGCAGATTTTATGTCATACTTTGCCTAGATCTTTCCTTTTGGATGGGGATACAAATGATGACGTGTCTAAGGTTGTACAATCCCAATTTACTCAACTATCTATCCAACATATTTCATCTATCTATGGATTCAAGCGCATACATTAAGATGTTTCAAAGGGAACCGCCAAGGATGCCACGATCTTAACAATGACTTTTTTAAGAGCAAATTTCAAATGAATTCAATGATATCAAAGAGAACAATTAACTTCAAATGTCAACATTAAAGTGCTAAAAAGAAAAATGAAAAGAGTGAATCTCATACACTTTCGGTGCAACTGGGAACTTCTTTCTAAATGTCAATATCAAACAAAAGAATACTTATGACAAATAGAGCTTCATTGCATTCATAGATACATTTTCATCCAAAAGAGTCTCATGCATTCTCATAGAAAATGAAATTTTTGCATACATTCAAGCGTTCACCATAGAACATGTATCATTCAAAACTCATTTCGGCATTCATTTGATGATTGTCTACAAAGTTCAATCTTTTTCAAACAAAGACATTTCCATCAGAATTGGTGCAAAGTTTTCTTTTCAAATCTTCTTCAAATAGGACTCTTTGTGACACAGGGCCTGAATCTCAACTTTTTCAACATGTGACGGTGCATGGCCTCTACTTTGTAATAGTCTTGACCTCACTTTTACTTTTTCAGCATGTGACGGTGCATGGCCCTCTACTTTGTAATGGTCTCGACCTCGCTTTTACTTTTTCAGCATGTGAAAGTGCATGACCCTCTACTTTGTAATGGTCTCGACCTCACTTTTACTTTTCAACATGCGATGGTGCATGACCCTCTACCTTGTAATGGTCCTGACCTCACTTTTCTTTTTCAGTAACCTTTCTTTTGTGGAGAAGTTTGAATGCTCAAAATTTCCTCTGTTTTAACCCGAACGAAATTCGTGTTTCAGTCTTTACTTAACTTTCACTCGGATAATATAAAAATTTTAATTTTCAAATTATCTAGTAAATTTAAGTAAAGAGGGGTAGCTGTTAATACTCAAATTTGTCCGGATAAATAAATTTTATTTCAAAAACAAAAGAAAGTTCTTAATCATGTTTTAAAAAAAAGAGAATGTTTTCGAGTTAAATAAATTTATTTGTAGTTTGAATCTAGGACTTTGCTTTATTAATTTCTCTTTTCTTAAAAAAAATATATTCATTTTACTCTTTTTTTTATGCTTGAGCAAAATATAAATAAATTTGGTTTAATTTCTCACCTTAAAAAAATCAAAATATATATTTCTTTTTTTTTATTTTTGTAATTACTTTTATTAGATTTTTATTATCCTTTATAGAAAATATATAAATACAAATAAAATATGTAATTTTTTTAAAGAGATTATTTTACATTTTGTTTCCTAAAAAAAAATAGTATTGACAAAAAATAACAAAAGACAAAAAAAAAAAATCACTCTCCCTCTCTCCCAAATCCTCGAGATCCTCTTTAGGCTTCCATGCAAAGCTCCTGTGACACCCCTGCAATGCTTCTACCTGCAAAATACCCCTTCCTAACAAGACTGATCTTGTAACATTATCTCCTACAACTGGCGTTTCCTTAATTTAACAAAATGACTTTGACCCTCCAAAATGTCCTGTTCAGAAAAAGCTGGATTCTCTGCAAGTCGCTGAAAAGATCAACAGGCAAAGCCTCCAACGGATTTTTGTCGCTTAATGAAGGTACCAAAGGGGAGGATTTTTTTTTTAAAAAGGGGATTTGAGGTAGGCGAAGAAGAAGAGATTGAACCCTTCTTCCTTCAAAAATCACAACTCTGAAGATCCGCAGGGAGAGGAGGCTTTTAGCTGGAGATTAGGTTGAGAGAGAACGACGGAAAGGAGAAAAACAAGAAAAGTTTGCAACTTACTGACTTTGTTTTGGGATCTCTTTGTTGGTTTTGTTTCTGGTTACACAATACATATCTATCTCTTGCAAAATTTACATATCGTGCATGCTAACATGATATAGTTTTGTACCATGCGTTCATCAAGATTCACCAAGTAAACAACAAATATTTTGAATAATGTCAATAGTGTTTATTACTAGAGGAAAAGATTCCCAAGCTTTAGTCTTTAATCCAATCAACATTCACACCACTCACTGGTGTCAACATCTATTGCCTCCGTATACCATTGGTACTGCCCTCAACTTCTACTACCAAGCCTTTCTTTCCTCCACTGTCGCGACACTACTAAACCTTACACTAGCTACACCACTGCCTTCATCAAGCATATACTCTCATCATTCATTTTCTTCAAGACATGGTTATACCAGGTTTTGGTAATCATTCTTCTCTTAATATCACGACGTCACACCCCACGATGACCTCCACCAAGCCACCTACTCTCCCCTCTCTATCATTCCTCCATGCACCGACATGTACCCACCACCACGTTCACCCACAGCAACAACCTCCATCTCCCACACCCTTCTCTCTCGCCATCCTCTTTCCCATCTTGCCAAACCACCTCCAACCACCACCTATTGTCGCTGCTGTTGGAGGCGAAAACACCCCACCACCAACGACGCCCCACATCACTCAAGCCACTCCCTCGCCATCCTCTTTCCCATCTCGCCAAACCACGTCTCCCACCACTGCCGCCGTTGTCATCTTCCTCCTCCATTACCGCCGCCAGCAAACCCCCTTTGTCAAGATCCATCGCCGCCATGTTCCCCTCATCGTTGTCACCACAACAACCAACAACCAATCACCATAAAACAACCACCTTCAAACTACCAACGCCACCTACCTCTAGAATGCCTCCTTCTCACCTCAAAACAGCAGCCCCAACGTCCTCCCCTCTAGGTCGGATATGTCCTTGAAGGTGTCGGTAAAGAGAATTGATGATGATGCAAGGGATGAGGAAGGAATTGCGCCGCTGCCCTTTTTTTTTTTTCTTTGCAAGTTTTAATTAGTTTAGGTTAAGTTTGAGAGAAAGAATGACGTGATGGTTTCGGGCTTGGGTCCATTTGGTTGAAGAATTAAATGGGAAGTAAAAAG
>Ga0209700_110190_pt1 | contig 10020 bp, 9 predicted proteins | sample SiratroredBW_FD_187528 | JGI IMG/M metagenome (GOLD analysis project Ga0209700, IMG submission 187528) | Root nodule microbial communities of legume samples collected from California, USA - Siratro red BW (SPAdes) (version 2) | ecosystem: Host-associated > Plants > Roots > Nodule | place: USA...
TTTTTTTTTATAAAATATTATATATATATATATATATATATATATATATATATAATTATATGAGTGTAGAAGATGAATAGTAATATTAAAATCACCTTTAAAAAAGTCATGAAAAGATATAAAAGCTTTGAATCCTATGTATTTAGTCAAGAAATGTATTAGGTGGAACCTTTGTCCAATTTTATTTTTTATTTATTTTAAATTAACTAAAAAGAAATCCAAACTTTTTCAAAAACAATTAAGACTTTGCTTTAAATTCAATACCAAAAATACTTGAAATTTACACCATATAATCATTTAAACACCACATTGAAAACCTAATGCATTTGTTTATTAACAATTTTGGTGCACAAACAATGGAAACCAAATTTATCTTAGTTTTCGAATCTGACATATAAAAATTATTATGCAGGAAAAATAATTCACAATTATTTTAATTTTTATTTTTTCATTAAATCGAAATCTATACATGAATTACTAAAATATTAAATCATAAAAAACACATTTCAGTTGTTTGAAAATTTCCCACTGTACATACAATTATATAAAATATTCTTATCGTATGGAACTTTTGTCATGGATATGTTTTTTTATAACACATTGTAATATATTATTTGTGTATTTTGTTTCCAGATGTACCTAACATCAACTATCGTAAAATAAATAATTCAAACATCGTTGACCATTCTAAAGTAAACAATTCAAAAAATTGAATTAAAAAATTAAAAATATATGTCTATTATTAGAAAATAATTTTTTTTCTCTCAATAAATATTACAAACTTAAAAATAATACTTTCTAATAAACATAATATAATTATTGTAGGTTCAGTCAAATATGTTTTTAAATATTATTTTTTCTAATTAACATTAAATTTATAAAACTTGTTAAAAGTAAAAAAAAATCAATAAATATTTATCACAGTAAATTCAAATTCATATACAGATTTTTCAATTCATAATAAGTTACGAAATTTAAATTTTATATTAATAATTAATATTAAATTTAATTTTATATCCATATTTATAAGAAAAATATATTTTTTCCATCTATGTTTATAAATTACGTTTATAATAAGATATTATATAATAATAGAATAATAATTTATGTAAGTACATCTAACATTTTATTTTTTAATAAAATATTATATAGTAATAAAATAATAATTTATCTTGATAGAAAATAACTGTATTCAATATTTTTAATAAAATATTATATAATAATAAAATAATAATTTATGTGACTGCCAAACAGTGTATTCCACCATACCTAATACAAAACTATCAGCTCGAATTTCAAACACTTTCCATAAAAATTCCTAAAGACAAAAATAAATGTAAAAACAATGCGCGGACCCCAACTACACTCATTTTGACAAGACTGTTTTTGTAATCTAAAAAAATATTACTAAAACCTCAGAAAACACAGACTTTCAATTCAATTTCCAACTTATTGGAGTCATGAATTTGCATTTGAAGAATCTTCTGCTTTAATTATTACCAACACTTGTTCCATTAAGATTTAGTCACCTTATAGAATTTTAGATGTTAACAACGGGAGTTGAGTTGGAAAACTCCCACTCGTGCGGGATCTGAATGCAAAATAGTTTCGCGGGGAACAATCATGTCAGCTAAATGGAAGAGACATAAAAAAAAATTATTTAGAAATCAATTTTTAACTATCAAATAAAATAAAATGATTACTAATTATGATTAAAATAGTCACTAAATTAAATTTTGATTATTAATTGTGACTAAAATATTTATCAAATTAAATTTTGATTGTTAAATAACTACAAATATGAATTTAGTTACCAATTAAGTCAAGATAATTGGTATCTAACATTAGCTACCAAAGTTTTAGTGACCTATACCATTAGATTCTAAATTGGTATATAATTAAGTTAGAAACTAATTTAGAATCTAATGGTGTGTGTTATTAAAAGCTTGGTAACTAGTGTTAGATATCAATTATCTTGACTTAATTAATCACTAAATTCATATTTTGTAGTTATTTAGCAACCAAAATTTAATTTGGTAACTATTTTGGTTACAATTAGCAACCATTTCATTTTGTAGCTAAAAATTGGTCTCTAAATAGCTTTTTCTTGTAGTAAGAGAGAAATGAGATGTATTCATACTTACTATGAACCTCTGACTTCGAACAATGGTTGCACTGATGATGATAAAACTGAAAATAACAATTTTTGACATATTGAAATTCAGTTTGTTGGGAATATTTGAAGAAAAAAACTTTGAGAAGTTCTCAAATAAGAATGAAAAATGAGTTAAACTTATAAATGAGAATAATACCATCTTCAACTCAAAATCTTAAAATATTAGGTATGTGGGTTTTTTGTCTTATATATTGTTCAACTTTCTCATTTCTACCCAATGTAGGACTTAGACTCACACTTAAATATCTAATAATCTCTCTCTCAAGTGAGAGTCCCTCTTCCACATTAATACACTCTCCCTCGAGCTCTTACTTATACCATCGTTCATACATTTATACGGGACACACTTGCCTGAAATCTCCGTCAAGAAGACTTTCGATATAGGGTCAAACAGAGCCCATTTACCGGTGACAAAGACGAACCATCGACTCAGATACCACTTGAGGAAGAAAACACCGGGGAGATCTCAAACAATGAGATAAGAGCCAACCCATACAAGGAAATGACACCACCTTCAACCTAAAACCTTAAGACATTAGGTTTGTGGGTCTTCTTTCTTATATATTGCTCAACTTTCTTATTTCTATCCAATGTGGGACTTAGACTCACACTTGAATACCTAACAATCTGTCTCTCAAGTGAGAGTCCCTCCTCCATATTAATACACTCCCCCTCGAACGGAAGCAAATGATCTCTTACTTGTACCGTCGTTCACACACTTATACAGGACACACTTGCTTGAAACATCCATTAGAAAGACTTTCGATATAGGGTCAAACTGAGCTCATTCGCCAGGTGACAAAGACGAACCATTGGCTCTGATACCACTTACTGAGAGAATCTGAAGGGGAAAACCGGAGAGATCTCAAACAATGAGAACTGAGCCAAACTATATAAGATAATGACACCACCTTCAACCTAAAACCTTAAGGCATTAGGTTTATGGGTATTTTTTTCTAATATATTTCTCAACTTTCTCATTCCTACCCAATGTGGGACTTAGACTCACACTTGAATACCTAACAATCTCCCCAACAAGTGAGAGTCCCTCCTACACATTGATACACTCTTCCTCGAGCGGAAGCAACCGACCCCTTACTTGTACTGACGTTCACACACTTATACGGGACACACCTACCTGAAACCTCTGTTAGGAAGACTTTCGATACAGGGTCAAATTGAGCCCATTCGCCCAGTAACAAAGACGAACCATCGACTCTGATACCACTTGCTAGGAGTATCAGAGGGTGAAAACCTTGGGGAGATCTCAAACAAGAATGAGAAATGAGTCCAACCCATATAAGGGAATGACACCACCTTCAACCCAAAACCTTAACGCATTAGGTTTGTGGGTCTTCTTTCTTATATATTGCTCAACTTTCTCATTCCTATCCAATATGAAACTTAGACTCATACTTGAATACCTAACACATTTGTATTATGAAAAAAATTGCTCACAACAATTTCGCAGCCACCTCCTTTTTAATAATCTGAATAAAAAGAAAACAAAACATGGAATTGCGAGTCACAGACTCTTGTATACCTATAAACTAATACAAAATTTAGTAATTGGAGAAAATTTAATTACCAGCATTATAAGAAGCATCACGGTTGTTTGGGTGTGTGGAGGAAGAAGCAGTGATTTAAACAAGAAAAAAGGTTTACGAAAACAGTTAACGATAAAGCATAATCACAAAATAAAATAATGTATCCTTCAACTAATACCATGTGAAATCTTTAAACCCCTTTAGCAAAGAGCTATATCCCCAATTGCAATAGCTCTTCATTCTCAAATCTCGTAAGCCCATTTCATCATCTTTTCACTTTATATCACACTCAATTTCTATAATTGTTTCAGTTATTACAGGACTCAAAACTTTTTCTCAGTTTCCAACAACAGATACGAATGAAAGACCAATACGTCAAAGTCAGTTTTCAAATATTAGAGTATATTTTACTCCATTAGATGAAAATGTATCTCTTTCTTTTATGTTTCTTAGTTATTTATAGTTATGTTTGCTCGCACGCCTAATAATTAACCTTTGTTAAACATATGAAATCTGCTTTTTGTTAAAGAGGTAACGTAAAGCGTACGAAACACTGTTATGCTATCAAAATAGTGACTCAGAATCTAAGGTGTGTAATGATGGAAGTGGTCGATAACATATTGACTTAAATAATGATTAGTATCTTATCAAAGCCAAGCATCGCCTCGGTCGAATAGTACATGTGTCGACCTGAATTATGATTGGTAACCTGTCAAGGTTAAGCACTGTCTTGGTCGAAAGTGTACCTCAAGCTTGAGTAGTCGATATGTTAGGAGAAGGTTGTCAACACCCAATTTCGTCCGGGCAAGTAAATTATTTCATATTATAAAACAATACAAAAAAATTAAAATAAAAGGGTGTGTTATCTAGTTTTATTATATTGTTATCATTTAAAATAATAAAAAAGAGAGACTTTGTTCCCTTATATTCAATGAATAAAATTAATAAAATAAAATTCATAAAAAAGAAAAGAAAAGAAATAGTACCGAAAATCAGTTTATTAAGAGTTTGTTAAAAAATAATAACAATAGTAGTAATTAAAAATATATTGAATTTTTCCATTAAGAGAAAACTAAAAAATGTGATAATTAAATAATAATAATAATTAATTAAAAAAAACATAAATGTGAATGAGTCAAAGAGTAACCTCTCTTAACCTTTCTAAAACTGAACTACTGAATTTTTAAAGATATATCAATTAAAAATAATGAAAAAAAAAGATATATTGGTCAAGAAGGGGAGAAAGAGAGGAACACACATATCATTGTTTTGACGAAGAGAGAAAGAGAGAGAGAAGAAAAATATTGACATTGAGAAGAGCAAGAAAAGCCAGAAGAGAAAGGAAGAAAATATTCAAGAATCAGGTACAAGACAGGTATGTTTTCTTTTAAAGAATGACTTTGATTCTGAGACAATATCATGCATTTCAAAGGTTTTTTACCATACACCCATTTCATAGGGATAAAAAAATATTGCACCATGCATTCCCGAATCCCTAAACACCTCACCACTGGACCAAGTTACCACGAATCAATCACTGCACACACTTCACAAAATTTTAGAAAAAAATGCATAACATTTTGCACTCAAATCCATCAAATTATTCCACCATCATCTCCCGTGCCTCCAGCATCCTCTACCTCATATCACACACTGTCTGGCACCGTCGCCTTTCCCCCTAGCCATTCACCATCCTTGATATTTTAATTAGAATGAGAGAGAAAGAGAAGTAGAAGGAGAAAAGAGCTCTTCCACAATACCCAAACACCTTTGGCCTCGCATGCATTTTCCACTCTGCCCTGTACCTCCAGCACCCTTCATTCCATACCATGCAACTCCACTGGCCAAGCCTCAAAAGCCATTGTTATCACTCTCTACCAAGCATTTAAAAACCGTGAACCAAGCACCTTCATTACCACCCAAAGAAGGCACTCATGCTCGCTGCCGCCATGTCCAAAATCGCCATCATTCTCGCACCTCCACCAATCCACTCCAAATAGCCAACAACCCCTCCATGACAAAGACTACCATCACTGCCATGAGTAACCCGTGCCAACATCCAGGGGTCTGCCTCTAGCATCTGATACGTGCACTCTGACGAACCTCACACGCATTCACCATCGTGTCTCATCAAGGCCTTGGCCGCCAACCACCAATCCGTTCCCAGCAACCATGGTTCAACTCACCATTATGCCTCGTGCCATGCTTCATCATTGGCACATCAACCTCTCAAACACGTTCAACACTACCAGCCACACCAGGCCTTCGTCATTCTCCATGTACCCCGCAACCTTGCATCTCGCAATCCAAGTGTCTTCATCTTACCTCCATCTCTCATGAACCCTCTCCACGCACTTCCATTGCACCTTGCAGAACGAAGCAGCCACCACCTTCAAACTCCATTCCTTTGTTCTCGGTCGCCCCTCCATCACAGCACCTTCAACGCACGCTTCATCGTCACCAAACCTCAGGCCAAACATCATCACATAATGCCACTCATGCACTTGCTGCAACACCAACCTAAGCTACACAACCACCGCAAGCCACCCCCTCAGAAGTCACTTCCATCCGACAGCGTCATCAGCACCCCGCAAGTCTTGAAATCATGGAGGCCACCACCGTGTGTTCTTCCATGTCTACCAAGCACCTTCCACATGTACCCAAATCTAAGGCATCACATACCTTCACCAACTCACGTCAATGCCACCACGAAGCCTCCACCGTGCCTTCTGCTCATGTCAACGCCACCATGAAGCCTCCATTTTAACTCCCTGTGCCACCATTGGGAACCTCCGCCATATGCAAAGCCATGGTCATCTCCTACGTTCCAAGCTTGCCACCACTTTCGCTTCCTTCGCCATCTTCGTCGTACCCCACGCACTCCATGACAACCCCAACTAGTGCCAACCCTCCATTCTCAACCTCCAACACTTTAATTATGTGCGCCTCTCCACCACCTCAGGAAGCTCTGCCACTGCCTTCTCCACAACGGCGAACTCCATCCAAAGTAACCACCATGGGCAGCAGCAAAATCGCAACAAAAACGCCACTTACCCACTCCTAACGACTCCGCCGCCGCCGTCGGTGGCCTCCACCGTCGTCGCCGCTCCCGTGGCGGCTACCGCCTACGCTGCCACCTCGACTCTGGCCAACCATGGCTGCCGCCGCCAGCAGCAGGGTCTCGTGCCTCCACCTTCGAACCCTAGATGGTTCATGGTTAGTGGAGCTGCTCTTTGCACCCCACATATTTAGCCTTGCACCCACAATCCCTACAATTACCAAACAACCCTTTAATAATAGCCAAGCCTTAGTTAGTGGCAGTTACTTCCTGCACCTCCATTTATTAAGTTCTGTACCCACATTTTTACAATTCCTGAAATGCCCCTGGTTACTGGTGGAGTAGAGCTGTTCTTTGCACCCCACTGATTCGAGTCTGCACCTGTGTTGCAACTCAATTACCAAACTGCCCTTAACACAAGTGGGTTTATAGTTAGGGATTTGCTTTCTAAACCCCATCTTTTGCGCCTACACCCCAAACTCCTCACAATCCCAAAAATACCCTTTTGACTAGTTGAACTACTTTCTGCACCTCCCTTAATTAGGATCCACATCCTACATTTTTCAAAATTCCGAAATTATCTCTTACAAATACCTAAGTTAAAGAACTACGTAACCCTGATTCTCTATCCTTATAGAGATACGTAGGAGCAAGGTCAAATCCTTGTCGGGCTCCCCTTTAAACTAAAAAATGTTTTGTTTTATTATTATTTGCATTATATTCTTTTGGAAAGGATAAATATTTTAAAAAACCACACTCTTTTATTTTACTTATTTAGTTAAAGGTACCGCCTTAGGGCGGGCGTTGTGGGGGTGCTAGTACCTTCCCCACACGTAACCGACTCCCGGACTCTAAATCCGGTTTTGCAAACTTGTCTTATCTAATTTTTGGTTTTCCATAGTTTTTCCTTTAATAAATTATGGTGGCGACTCCTCTGTTTTTTATCAAAAACTTTAAAACACTTTTTTTTTAAGACTGCCGTCCCGGCTGCGACAGATGGCGACTCCACTGGGGACCTTTTTTAGAGAGTCAGGCCAATTTAATTAAATAAGGAAAATTTGTGTGGTTTTCTAATGTTTATTTTTCCTTGCTTATTATATTTCTTTTATTGTTGTATATATTTGTTTATAATCTTGGGATTATTAAATATAGTTGTATGTCATATATGCTTGTATATTGTTGGAATATTGAACCCTAGGGTAGAAGACATGTCATATATATCTGTCTGGAAATTTTTTGATTGTTTTGCAGGTGGGGGTTGGGTATGCATTGTTCTCCCTTCACACACACCTTTGCATATCATGAGTGGGGCCCTATACCCGGGTCTGTGGAGCTTTAGAAATAGAGGAGTTGTGTAGCAAAATTGGGCGGATGTACTTCTTAACCCAGGTGTGCGAAAACTCCAGCTAGAGTCTGTTCCCTTTATTCTCATGTCCATAAAGATTGTCATTACTGACTGATATGGATGTGTGGTAAAGGGGGCCATAGCTCTAGTGGCCTTTATTAGGAAATTAGGATAAGCCACCCTTTTGTGAGTACATTTATATGCTTAGAACTTTAACCTCACTAGGGCAAACCCTAATTAGGACACTAAGGGAGACTTTTTGCGGCTTAACTATCCACTACAACAAGCGTTAAGATTTTTTTAAAAAAATATATAATATGTATTTCTTACATGCATTTAGGCATCTTTATGCATATTCTCAAAAAAAAATTTCTATACATATAATTGCATTTATGCATTTCCTTCATTTTTACGTCTTTATTTGCATAAAAAAAGAGTTTTATTAATATATGCATTCTCATTCAAAAAATAAAACGAAAAATTCATTGATTGCATTCTCATACTCTCATAAAAAAGATTCATGCATGCGTTTTCATATATATACTCGTTTTCGTATAGTTAAAAATATACACACGCATATTTGACATGTTTTTAGTTTGACATTATATTTATTACCTTATTATTTTGACATTATATTTATTATCTTATTTTTGAAAAAATTTTATTTTTGGTTTTTCAGTCGAACTATAACCTTTGAGCATACGCAATGGAGTTTAATATGGAACCTGATAGGACTCGTGAGACGGAAAACACGAAAAAGAAAATGAGAGTCAAGGTTTTGGAAAATGATTTGGTTGATCTTAGAGAGCTAGGGCAAAAGTTAAGGGCGGTGCAAAGAACCATTTTCCAGAGTAGATATGGAAACCTGTTGGAGTTATTGGAAGTGCAAGTTCAAGTACGTGCCATTACTGCTTTAGTTCAGTATTACGACCATCCATTGAGGTGTTTCACCTTTTGTGATTTTCAGTTGGTGCCAACTTTTGAAGAGTATGCCCAAATATTGGATATGCCCATAGATAAGGTGATACCTTATCAACATTAGGACCAACCTATCTCCATGTCTACTCTCGCAGCAATTATGAGGTTACCTGCGAGAGATTTAGAAGATAAATTTGTCTGGGAGGGTCAGAAAGGATTTTCTCTGAGTTTTTTGATGGAATACTTGCATCAGTTAGGCGAGGAAAGAGATTTGGAAGTTTTCATAGATGTTTTTGCTTTGGGTCTTTTTGGAATTATGCTGTTCCCCAAGACTCAATGTTTTGTGGATAATGCTGCAATCAGTGTTTATATTGCTTATAGGACTCGGAGCGAAAGCCCAATCACTGCAATTTTAGCTGATACCTATTTAGCCCTCAACTCGTGCAATCCGAGAAAGAAGACTAGGATGACATGTTGCTCGCCTGCTTTGTTTGTTTGGCTAGCCTCGCGTTTTGAGGAAAGGGTAGTTGGAATCAAATACCCTGTAGAATCTGTCAAGCAGCAAAGGCTAGAAATAAAAAGCAAGGATGAATGGTCTCAGTATATGGCGTCCTTAATCCAAGGAAAAATTGAGTGGCAACCGACATGGCAGCAACGATCCCAATTGGTATACCAATGCGCCAAGTTCTTCAATGTGCTGCTCATAGGAACTAAGGGTTGTATTAACTACAACCCAATATTGGCTCAAAGGCAGTTTGGGCATCCAATTAGAGGGGCTCCTACCTCATATGTTATGGAACCTCTTTTGTTTCTATATAAAGATGGTTCAACTAATGAGGTAGTACCTAAGATTCGTAAAGCTTGGGAAAAGAGGATCATCATGGGGAAAGACACTAGACCCTATGCTATGAATACAGAAATACCATATCAGCGTTGGTTGGCGGATCGAGTAGAAACGGTTAAATTACCTTTCAAA
>Ga0209700_110191_pt1 | contig 10017 bp, 3 predicted proteins | sample SiratroredBW_FD_187528 | JGI IMG/M metagenome (GOLD analysis project Ga0209700, IMG submission 187528) | Root nodule microbial communities of legume samples collected from California, USA - Siratro red BW (SPAdes) (version 2) | ecosystem: Host-associated > Plants > Roots > Nodule | place: USA...
TTTTTTTTTATATATATATATATATATATATATATATATATATTTTGATATTGGTAGGATTTTGACTTTTGTATTATATATTCAATCTAATTGTATTGTCATGACCGGTATTATCATAATCGGTTAGTACAAAACTGTAAGTACAAGGGTTAAAGCACTTGTCATGTATTTTACATTTATATTAATTATTTTTGCTAATAAAAAAAATCCAAATCAGCTGAGCTCAAAAAATAAGATGTGATCTCATACTGTGAAAGTTTCTCTCTTGACATATATAATAACCATAATGTTGTACTAGATACTTCAACTTAAACTTTTTAACTTGAAAACATTAATGGATGATAATTCTGCTATATAAATATTTTTTATTGCTAATTTTTTTATTTATATATGTTATTACATATTCCTTTAAGAGACTTTAGTTTTTTTTTATTAAAAGTAAAATTTTATTTGGAATAAATTAAATTAATACTTAAATGTAAACATTTATTTGATAGATAATCAACATGAAACTCCAATTTTAATCTGCAAACTAAATGCCAACAAGATACTTTGATGTTTTGTCCATATTAATTGCTACAAAAGTTGTCTGAGAGAATCATACATTAAAACCAATAAATTAGTTAGTGAATAGAACATTTTTATTAAAGTGTTATTATAGAATTTTATTTTACTTTCATAATTGTTCTGATTTTAAATAATTAGTTATTATATTTTTTATACACATATGTAATATTTCATGTTTTTATAAATAATTAAGATGTTACTTTTTTTTTTCTAACTTGTAATGCATAAAAAATGGTTGAACAATTTGTTACCAATTTAGGGTTTGTTTAGATTGGGGATTAGATTTGAGGGAGTGGATTTGAGATGATTTGAGAAGAAAGTGTGTGAAAAGTTTGGTTGTTTGGATTAAGGAAAAGATTGTAAGATTTGAGTGGAAAGTTTATAAAAATTTGTGAGTGGTGTGATATATATGATTGATAAAATATTTTTTAGTAAATAAAATTATAGTTAAAATTAATTTAAAATTAAATATAATTAATTTATTAAGTATGATTAATAAATTATTTTTTAGTAAATAAAATTATAGTTAAAATTAATTTAAAATTAAATATAATTAATTTATTAAGTATGATTAATAAATTATTATTATTTTAATTATTAAAATGATAAATTTTTAAATAAAAATTAAATTATTATTATTATTATTATTTATTTTATAAATTTATTTTGATTATTATAATTATTATTTTTAGTTTTCAAAATTAATATTATTAATATTATTAATATTTTTTAATATTATTATTAATATTTTATTATTGTTATTTTATAATTTTATTAAATTTATTATTATTTATTAATTATTATTATTATTATATAATTAATTATATTTATTTTATTATAATATAAATAAATTAAATTTATAAAATATAAAATTAAAATTCGCTCACCCTCCTCTCCCGCAAATCTTCGCTATTTAGCGAAAGAATTACTGTTACTTAAAAGCTTTCTCCAATTCAGGATTTTAAAAAATATTTTATTATTTAAAATTTAACTTTCGTTACAAACAGTAATTCATCGCCAATCAATTCTTAGAAACAAACAATGCCTTAGTGTGAACAGTTATTTAACATAATATAGAATAAAATTATAACTGTTATATTGAAATATATAAATGACAATCAATTTGAAAAATATTAAAAAATACTTAAACAACACAAACGGAAAAAGTATGATGTTGATAGTTTAAAAAAAAAAAAGAACATATCATTAAATTTTAAAAGACTCGTTACTACTCAAGGTTCAGAAATATATATTACAAAATGTTGTCATATCATCATTTCACTATTTTCAAAACTTGAAGTGGTTTATTAAAGTAGATAATTGTTTAGTGAATAACATCATGATTTCTTTTCATTTTCTCTCATTCTAATACTTTTTAAATTTATTTATATTTTCGTTGCCGGTTTTTTTATTTTATTATATTGCATTTCATAAAACTTGAGTAATATAAAACCTGAAATTAAAGAGAAAGAAAAAAAAATGAAGAGTTAAGTTAATTACATTATCCACGGAGATTAAAATGCTAAACTTATTTTATTAATAATTTTAGGTTCAGAAAGTTAAAAAAAAAAAAAAAGTATTCCATTCATTTTGTTTTATAAATTTTGTTGAGGTTTTGTTTTTCTCTTTCTTCTTTGAATGCATGCAAGTGGGTAGAACAAAAAGTTCACAGTTCACATGTTTTGAAACCATAAGCTTAAATTGGTGTGCCTAGTGCCAGTTTTGTAAAAACCAAAGTGTATGAATTTGTCATTTCCCACACTTTGCATGCAATGGTATAAGTCAGCCAGAGTGGTAAGACCAGCTAGAATTTTTCAGTGTAATAATTTAATAATATTTTTTTAAATAGTTTTTATAAATTTATTATGTGAGAGACAACTTTATAATGGAAGAGTATTTAATTTTAATTTTAAATTGTTTTCTGTAATATTTTTATTAAAAAATAACTTTTAAAAATACTCTTGTTTAAAATAATTATTTTAGTTTCACACAGAAAAGTATTATTTAAAAAAAAATATGCACTTAGAGTGGCTAATTACTCATGCAACAACAGTTGTAATATAAATACTTCCTTCTTTTAAGTAATTTTAGTGTTATTTTGATTGGAATTACAGTTTTATGTGAAAAAAATTAAATTAATATTTAATGTAGATATTTATTAGATGAATAATCGGGATAAAACTTCATCGATAACGATATCAATAAATATATAATAAATTGCCTTTTTTTAATTTTCTACATGTTTGAAAAATGTAAGATACACATTCATTGGAATGTTGAGTTGATTTCGACGTCTATTTTTTATTCATAACAATTAATGAATGATTCTTTCTGTATAATTTTTTTTTATTTTACCTTCTTAAAATCAAAATACCTTAATTTTTTAATTAATCTATATTAATACGTAAAATTAAAACATTTCCCCATAATCAGTCTTAATATCTCGCAAACACATAAAACACAGTAACTAATAATGTAAAAAAAAATCAAATAAACTGAAAAAACACTAGAAAATCTACACACCTTACTTTATATTTTATAATATATATATATATATATATATATAATGATCAAAACTTGATCATTTTCTTCCAAAGAGCTTACATCATCACTCTCATCTTGTTTTTTCTCATAATGACACCTTCTGTCAATAAGCATACAACTGAAATTGAATTCACTGATGGTGAAGAAGGAGAAGAGGTAGCAGATTTGCATGCAGATTTAGGTCTTCCTATGAACAACAACACAACAATGCAGGTGCATGCAGATGATAAGAAGAGGTACCTGCCCCTTTTGGTGATTAACTATGCCATGCTCTTTCTGGGTTCTCTTTCTGCTAGTTTGCTCTCTAAGTATTATTTCATCCACAAAGGTTCAAGCATTTGGGTTTCAACTTGGGTTCAAACCTCAGGCTTTCCTCTCTTGATCATTCCAATTTCTGTCCCTTATCTCCTTAAACTTACAAAGAGGGTTCCTTTCACTGACTTCACTCCCAGAATGTTAATTATCTCAGTTTCAATAGGTGTCATGTTAGGATTCAACAACCTTTTCTTCTCATGGGGAAATTCATATCTTCCCATTTCAACCTCAGCCCTTTTGCTATCTTCCCAACTTGTCTTCAACCTTCTCTTTTCTGCCATCATTGTCAAGCAAAAACTAACCTTTTCAAACATCAACTGTGTGATCCTGCTCACCTTGAGCTCCATCCTCCTAGCCCTGGACTCCAGCCACGAGAGACCAAAGGGGCTCACCCAAAGGAACTACTTCTTTGGATTCTTCTGCACCATAGCCGCAGGCCTCATGTTTGCACTGTACCTGCCTCTGATGGAGAAGATCTACAAGAGGGTGAACTGCTACGCAATGGTGATGGAAATGCAGCTTGTAATGGAGTTTGCAGCAACAACAATGGCCACAGTTGGCATGGCATGTGGGGGTGGATTTGCCAAGATGATTTCAGAAAGCACAATGGTGTTTGACAAGGGATGCATGGTTTATTGGGTGACTGTGATGGGAAATGTGGTGACTTGGCAGCTGTGTTTCATGGGAACTGCAGGAATGGTGTTCTTGACATGTTCTTTGACAGGGGGAATTTGCATGACAGCATTGTTGTCCATGAATGTGATAGGAGGAGTTCTGGTTTATAGAGATCCATTTGGTGGTTTCAAAGTTGTGTCCACTGTTCTCTGCATTTGGGGGTTCCTCTCTTATGTCTATGGCATCTACAACTTCAACAGAATCAGAAACAAGAACACCTGTGACAACATTGTGTCTCACTGATCTATCTATGTACTTGTGTTTATGTCATGTAGTTTAACGTTTCATCTTCCACCAATATTCCACTTTCATTTACTCTTCAATTAATCAGTGTTTCTGAATATTAGCACAAGTGTATTGGAATTCATAAATGAGTGAAGGAATATTAGTTTATCTTGGCATAAATTTTATTAACTGATATAGCTATCTACAAAATATAGGCAGTAGGTAAAAATATTGGTGTTATTTTCATAAAACTATTTTCACAAGGGACAAAAATATTATTATTATTATGATTGTGATAACTATTGAAAATGCACAAAAAGCTTGTTTTTATATGAAGTGCAGCATGACATTTAAGTTGATCTAGACAAAGTGAAACTTCTTCAAGGTATTGCTATTTTTGACACATGCTTTTGGAAGACAAGCTTATTTGAGAAATTGTTAGATATAAACAGATAGTTTTTTAAAGAATATTTAGAACTTAATTTGTGACTTTATGTGAGATTAAAGAATTCTATGATCTTATTAAATTAGTCACGGGTACAATATGTGCAGCTATATATGAGAGGAATTTTTGTTTCTTTTAGATGCATTCCAAGTTCCAACCTTTGTAAGATAGTTCTCTCTCTATACACAAATATGTGACACTCTTTGTTTCTGTATAGACTCTTCTTTTGATTCCTTATTTCCCAAACTTTGTTTCTTAGTTTGTGTTCACATGTCTATTATTTTTTATGAGCATATTTCATTAATATCTTCAAAGATTATCTTAAATTAATATGATTTGATAAAAATATTGAACTAATAATTTTTTTTTGGTTCAAAGTTGACTTCTACAATGCTTGTTCTTGTTCAGTATATTACTTGCTTCCAACTCATTACTAATTATTCAAACACTATTTGTTTGTGGATATCAAGAGTTAAATATTTGAAATATATCTATAGCTTGATTTATCAAATCTTACTGTATCACAGTTTGGTGCCAATATATTATTTTAAACAACATTTTGGATTATCACGCTTCCCATTCATTAGTCACAATTAAAATTTATTTGCATTTCCAAAACAAAAGATTATTATTCTATCATGAAAAGTACATATTTAGTCAAAAACTAAAAAATGTTGCTTGTTACTGCGATGATATAATTTTATATTGTGATTCAAAATATAAGATTTCTTATAAGCTCGCTTACAGGTGTTAGTAGGTCAAAAACTAGTTGGTAGTAGATAAATTAATAGTTAAAGTTAGCTGATAAATTTATTATAGTTATAAATTTCAAATTTATTAACTTGATAAAACCAATTAATAAATATAATTGTAAAAGTTGTTATATAAATAAAATTTGCATTTTAATAAAAATATATTATTATGTAATTATCATTTTAGATTTTTTTTTTAAATAACTACATTATCAAAATTGTAGTACTTTATTTATTTTATAAAAGTTGTAGATGTTTTTTTATTTGTAGACATTTTTTATTTCAACTAATTGATTTAATGAATATTAATTAAATCACATATTTATTTATTTTTAAATTATAAATAATTAAATAAATTAATAATTAAGTTATTTATTTTACCAAACTCGTTATAAATTTTATATTAATTTAAGTCAGTAGTTGACAGATTCATTATATTTAATAAAATTCATTTAATTATATTTAATTACTTAGTAGATATAGATTATGAAAATTGATGTTTTATTATTTCTTTCATATCAGTGTCATGATTTTATAGGTTATGGAACTACTCCATCTCGTAAGATTCACAAGCAATATTTTGTTCCTAAAAAACTATGTTCAATGGAACCACTGGATCTCCTAAGACCCACATCCAACTATTTCTTCTTTTAAACTATGTTTAATGGCAAAAGACTCAGTGAAATAAAATAAAATATAATTTTCACATTTTAGCCATTAATTCCCCAAAATAATTCATGTATTTTTTTTAATTTTGAAGTATAATTAATTACCTTTTTCAATTGTACCCTGTTTACATTTTTTCTAAATTATTTTAGATTAATTATCATCTCATGTTTTACGAGATAGTGAAATGCATATAAACAAACTATTTCACCTGGTTCAAATTAAATTCACTGATAAAAAATAAGTGGTGTGACGAATATTATACCATTATAATTTTTAATGATTCACATTTGTTGTCATTTGAATCAATTGACACAAGTAGAAATTTTTAGTATTAACTTATTATTAGTAATGATTAAGATACATATTATTAAATAAAGAAATTTTTTGATCTATTTATATATTCTCTAGATTGGTATCTATCAAAAAAATATTTATATCTACTAAGTATTCTTTGTAATTCATATATAATAACCTTAAATACGATAGAAAGAAAAAATGTTTTTTTTTTTAATGAAATGAGATGTCTTGTTTCTACACAATTTGCATAGCCGAGAGCCTGACGACGAAGACATGGGCTCGTGTAGACAGAAACGGGACGTCTTCTTCCTGCACCTCTGTTTTCATTCCTGCACCTCCATAATTCAAAAATACAACAATATCTTTTCAAAATTTATATTCTGAATTACATAATTCTACATATTTTTTTTCAATTTTGAATTACACAGTTCAAAATACAAATATATATATATATATATATATATATATATATATATATATATATATATATATATTTCAGATTACACAATACAAAATATAATTTTTTATATAATGTAGAATATATATTTTTTTTATATTTTGAATTTTATAATCTGGAAAACAATATTTTTATATTCTAAATTACATAGTTTAAAATATATTTTTTATTTTAAATTTCGAAATATAAAAGTTATATTTTAATTTTTTAATCTAAAATACAAAAAAAAATAGAAAATAAAAAGAAATAATAAGGATAAAATGGTGGCTGCTTCTTCATGCACTTCCAAGCCCTCTTAAGGCACTTCCAAAATTTTCAAAAATTCGTTGTAAAACTTATTCATTATATTATTGTTTCGGAATATCCGTAAGTCAAAAAAACCTATTCCAAAACAATCTATTCTAAAAATTAATATATAGTTTTGAAATAAATCATTCCGGAAACTCGTCAAGAATGGGTCCCCAGAGGGAGTGTGCCGTTAACGTGCGAAAATCTATCTGGGGTTGTGCAAGGTTTACAAGTGTCATGTGGGCAAACATGTGGTGCTCCAAGAAGAAGCTGCCAACACGCGTGTATGGCTCCTTGTCACCCTTCATCTCCGTGCCCAGATATAAGATGTGAATTCCATCATGTTCCTTGTGATGCTGGTGGTAGCAGTAGCAATGATAATGGTAGAAAGTCGATGTTGAATGTGCTAAGCTTGAACGCAAAAGTGTTCTTGCAGAAGCTTTTGACATTACTGCTCCGAATCTGGATTTTCTGCTGTTTAGTGACAACTCTCTTCCGAATTGCTTTCAGAATTTTTAAGGCGTGAGCCAAAGTGGGTTTTAGCTGTTGAGGAGAGGTGCAAAGTTTTAGTACTTGGCAAGAATAGAGGAACTTCACATGGTTTAAAAGTTCATGTCTTTTGTCATATGACAAAGGCTGAAAGAGATGCAGTGAGGTCGATTGTTGAAAGATGGAAGCTTTCCGTGAAGACTGCAGGTTGGGAACCAAAGCGATTTATTGCTGAAAATACATGGAAATATGAGCATGTTGAAATTCCACCAATGGTTAATGAAGAAAATCTTAATAGATGGAATTTAAATTCTTGATTTCTAGATAGTTTATAAACACCAAAGAAATATTTCATTCTTTAAATTGAATGCAGAGAAAATTTTATGATTGTAGTAATTTAATTTTTTTTATAGTGAAATAAAAAATAAATTAATAGAAATCACAAAATAGGGTGCTTCAACCCTTTACACATAGACATAAAAAAATCCTGATGTGTTGTATAGATCACTACACATCATTCCTTCAAAAAATTTCCTCCTCTGTGAGCTAGATAACAACTTGATCCATGCTCAAATTTACACGAAAACCATGAGACCTCATATATTCAGCCCATGATTAAACAAAAGTATACACCTAAGTCAGTTATAGTAGAAACTTCACCAGTTTTACCCCATGTTCACAGAAAACTTTGTCATGCACAAACCAACGCCCACCAGCAAAGACAACCTCCTTTCCAACTAGGTTTAGGTATTTGTTCTGATACTGGCTAAATGAACCGTGTTAACACAAATCTTGCGAGTAAAAATTTTCTGCATCAGTAAAAATTTTGTGAGTATCTACTTTTGCCTTTTCAAAGATTATGTTATTTCTGTGTAACTGAACACTCCAAATTATTGCTACCCACACACAATTCTACGCCCATTTTTCTTATGATTAAATCCAAGATGCCCAAATTGAAAGAAGTGGATTTCAGCAAAGTATGGTATGGAGAGGATACACCTAAGTAGTAATTTCAATGACTTTAAAAACTGCATCACCCCCTTAAAATTGCCTTATCAACACAGAACATGACTGTGTTTTTCATACATCAAGTGTGCCTTTACATGTATCCATGATTAAGATGTTCATATATCAAGTTTGGCTTTACATGTAACCTTTCTAATTATATATTAGTTCTGTATAAAATACCATGTAGTACATATGACCACAACTAAGATAAATAACAAGCTACTGTTTGTAACTTCTGATCTGACATTGGAAACAAAATAATACTACAATACAAATCACATGTGAATTTGGTTTTGGATCTATCAATGATTATGTAAAAACACATTCATGTGCTACCAATAACTTTAGAGTATGTCTTATGATTGTTTATGGCGTTTGAGACGTGGAGAAGCACTAAGCATCACATAGTTAGTAGACTGAGTAAGAAAAATGGTCAGAGACCAAAACTGTGACATCACTCCATATGTGAAAAATCCTGATGCCTTTTCTTTTTTCTTTTCCTTATCAGTTTGATCTTCTTGTGGTCTGCATAATAGTCCATAATTGGTTGTTCTTTGGGGCATTCAGTGTTGAACTTCAGGCAAGCCATATTTCTTGCATAACTGTAGAAATCACATCTATAGACTTTAAATGTGTAAGAAATAAGGAGGGGGACAACCCCAATCCTCAATATTTTTTCTTAACTCGTGTCGGAACAATGCAAACATTTAGTGTTATTGGCATAATTCATGAATTCATTGAATTTCTTTTAACTAAGTGATTTTGTTGTTATCTTAACCTCCTTAATTGTCTATACACGTTATTATTTTGTGTTAATATTAAATAGTATAATTATGTGTTAAGACTTTTTCAACGAGTTTGTTTGAAACAACGGATTTGTAAGAAAAGCATCCACAAAAAATTTAAAATGAAAGCTCAAAAATCAAAAATTAAAATATTAATAAAAACTACAAAACGGATTAGAACATTTACATTCTTCTTTCTACGTATAACTAAAAAAGATTTGTAAAGAAATTTAAAAATTTGTATTATATTTTTTTTATTTAATTAAGTTTTATAAATATCTTGTTAATTTTTTTATTTATATTATAATTAAATAAATATATAATAATTATATAGTATAACAAAATGTAAATAATAATTATAACAATAATTATTATATTTTTATACATATAATTAATTACCTATATCGTTAATTAATTATACAGAAATTTTATTTTACATGTAATATATTAATATATATATATATATATATATATATATATATATATATATATAATTAAAAC
>Ga0209700_110192_pt1 | contig 10017 bp, 3 predicted proteins | sample SiratroredBW_FD_187528 | JGI IMG/M metagenome (GOLD analysis project Ga0209700, IMG submission 187528) | Root nodule microbial communities of legume samples collected from California, USA - Siratro red BW (SPAdes) (version 2) | ecosystem: Host-associated > Plants > Roots > Nodule | place: USA...
CTCTCTTTTTTCTCTATTTTTAACGTGTTCTCCCTTTCTCTTCCTCCTCTCTCTTTCTTTCTTAAGTCTCCGTGCGTGCTTCCCGTTTTTTTCTTTCTCTCTTTTTTCTTCCTTCTCTTTGTTCTCTCTTTTCCTCTCCAGAATCCGTGTGCTTTTTTCCAAAAACCCCCCAATCCCCTCAGTATCCGTTTCTCCTCCTTTTATTAAAGTCTCTTCTCTTTTTCGTTTTTTCTGTTTTTTCTGTTATATATTTTTTTAATTATTTATTTAAAGCATTAACAGACAAATCTAAACTACTCTATTTTTTATTTTATTTATTTAAGCAAAACAGTTTTTTTTTTATATATTTATTTTAAAACTTGCAAATCAAGTATAGAAGTAGTTATTTTTGTTGTTATATTTGTTTTTATTATTTTTTATTTATTATTTATTTATTAATTTTCAGATGCTGTTGTTTTAAATTAAGATATTTTTGTTATTTTCTTGTTATTTTCGTTTTTTTATTATTAATTATTTATTTTATTTTATTTTTTTGGAAAAAATCAATTTTTATTTTTATTAATGGAAAAATTCAAATTTATTATTTTTATTTTGTTTTTTTTATTGTTATCATTATTTTTCAAGAAAACTTAAACTAATAAATATTTTTTATGTTATTATTCTTTTTTTTATTTTTTTTATCAATATGCTTTAATTAAAATATTACCCGGACAAAATCGGGTGTTGACAGTATTAAATAACCGTAATATTGCTGACAAACATGAAAAACTTGAACAACCGAGATATAATTCTGTTAGTGAATCTTCTTTCAAAGAATTAAACACATGGGCTTGGTGGACACTCTCTCCTCCAATATCACGAATCATGTCATCCATGCAATCTTCAGAATATAAATTAGAATGTTCACACTGATATTGGTCAGATGCATATGGTAAGTCTAGAACTTCACCATGCCAAGTCCATGTTGTATAGTTCTTCAAGAAACCATCACAAAGAACATACTCTCGTATCAACTCAATATATAGTTTTTTTTCATTCACACAATTCACACACGGACAGTAATATCTTCCATTTATTGCTGCTCCATTATGTTTAACAAATTCTAAAAAATCTTCAACACCTTTCTCATACACCTCACTAATTCGACTTGCATTTATCCAACTTTGATCCATCACTACGAGTAGTGAAAGATTTTCAAACACATTACTCAATGATCAAAATTAAACAGAAATTGTCAGGGATCGAACATCCCCGGACTCAGTACCCAAACGTGTTTCTTATATATTAAATTATACACAAAGACCATTTAATCATTCCAATTGTATAAGCATTCCAATCATACAACAATGCTCAAATAAAATACAAAAATTGTCGGAGATCGAACATCCCCGGACTCAGTACCATACGTGCAATATATATATCAAACATACACAAAAAGCATTCAAATCCAAACAAGCATTCTAATCATACAAATAACCATTCAAATCATATTGTTCTTCCATTTCAAAGATGATAAAAACATACCTCTTGTAGAGTAGTGGTGACGCCAAACCGAGAAGAGTAACGAACACAAATGGGGACAAACAAACACTACCCAAACCACAAAATGCAAACAAATAGTCAATAAAATACCACAATCAGTGAAAGCAAACGAAAATGGAGGAGAAAGGAACAACTAAAAGCTTCAAACGAAAAATACCTCGAACAGAGCTTGAAATGAAAATGGAACCGTTCAAATAAAGCTCTCAACATAAATGAAAGACAAAGAGTGCAATGGAGTTGAATGGAGAACCAAAGGAGGTTGAAAAGCAGCAAAGAAGACGCTGAAATAGTATAGAAGAATGTGTTCGCAATGGAGGGAGAAGAAGAGTGAAAGTGAAAACGCGTGGCGTGGGTTAAAACAGGCACAATCACGTCAGTTATAAGCTCCTAACCAACGTGATGCACTCCACTAAAACCCCCAAATTCAAATTCAGAGGCAGCATGACGTCGATTCCGAGCTCCCAATCTATGTTGTGCTGAACCCAAATTTACCCTTTTTTTTTACCAAATTATCAGAGGGAGCATGACGTCGGTTGGACTCCCAAAACCGATGTCATGTTGGTACACACCACGTCGGTTATATTATAATCAACGTGGTGATTTAACCGCTAAATTAAATTTTTAAAATTTTGAATTTTTGTTTTTACTGTCTTTTCTAAGACCGTTTTTTTGTTAACTGACGTGGTGTAGATATCACAACATCGGTTTTTCTCCACCCGACATTATTAATGTTCATTTATTTACAAAAATGCCACCGTGTTCTTGACAACGTCATTTTCTGTTTTAATCGTCTTTATATGCAGACGTTAAACAGTGTTTTTCTACTAGTATAATGTCAGCTTCTGTGAAACACATTTTATTTTTTATTTTTTGTACATTTAATTGTGGTAAGGGTTGATGCTAAAGTTTTCTCTAATTAAATTTAAAAAAAATAATTTTTTCCTAGTTTGCATCTGCCAAATAAAAAAATAAATTAAAATATTATATATATATATATATATATATATATATATATATATATATATATTTATTGTAGGCTTGGCGCATGCTACCTGTTCTGTTTTACTAGCTTTCAAAGTTTTTAATTCGTCCAAGCTTAATGACTCTCATTTGATTTTCACCGATTCTATTTTACTATTATTTTTTATATTAATTACGGTATTTTATAGTTGTCTGGTTCATTTCATTTTTTTATTTTTATATATTTATTTCTTACTATTAATAATTTCTTTCTTAAATTTAATCTTTGTTTGATTAATTTTTTGGAAGATTTTTATGAAATTAGCAAATTACTCTCGTCATTTCTTAAAGTTCTTTTTTTGTGTTTTATTTTTGTAACAACCTAGAAAATTGTTATTTGAGTAGAAGTGGTAAAGGTGGAATGAACACCTGATTATTTTATTACTAAACTGAAAACAAGTATTTATAGAAAAGTTAGTAGTCAAGTCTCATTTTCACTTAAGCAACCATCTCTCTAAACCTAATCTCATTCCTTTCCTCTGACTTCTCTCTAAGCCTTCATATCCGTCTTCTATCAGTTTTTCAAGCGAAACCCATCATTGGACTCGTGGCGAAGAATAGAGCAAGTCTATCTGCTCAGAACCTCTGTTAGAGTAAGTTCATTTTCCGCCCCCTTCCCTTAGAGCCAGTTTTATATTTCCATTCTCTTTTTGATGAGCTTGCATGTGGCCTTTGAGCCATCAGACGGTGCCTCTAAGAGCTCTATTTCCTAGTGTGTTAGTCTGATCGTTGATCAGAGGTCCTTTGGTGCATATTTGAGTTCCTGAAGATCTTAAGCTTTGTGGTTGTTAGAGAGAACTCCTAATGCAATTCAGGTAAGGGAAGCTGACCTCCATTTTTTTTCTGACTTGGGTGTGATTATAGGTTAGGGTTTGATAGTTTAGGGTTTGTGAAATGCATATGTAAAGGTCTCTACAGGTCTGAAATTGAGATTTATTTTCTTATTTATGTATGTTCTTGCATGTATGATGTGATTCTGTGCAAATTGATTGTATGGTGATCTGTTGAATAGATAATATGTGCTAGGATAGATCATTCATCATGTATGTGGGTTGATATTCACTCAATTTATTCATTTGAGACATGCATGGTAACTCTGATTTAGTGGATACTGCTCGTTTTTCTGTATTTTTCACCCAGGCTAGGCAATCTCGCCTAGGAGAAGTCAATTGGAAACTTGAGAGGTGCTCTCGGGTCCAATTTTGCCCAGGCGAGAAGTGCTTCACCCAAGCGCGAAGGTAGTTTCGCCCAGGCGAGGGTATAGTCGCCTAGGGGAGAATGGCCCTGGAGCAAGTGTGCTCTCTGGACTGTTTTCGCCCAAGCGAGATAATTTTCGCTCAAGCGAGGGGATTCTCGCTCGAGCTAGATTTTCACCAAAGCTAAACCCAAAAAAAAATTAATTTTTTTTAGGACTTTCTGTTTTGATTGTTTGGTTCTTTTGTAATGCAATGCATGGATTTAATAAGATAGATTAATTGATAATTCAAATTTAATTGTATTGATGATTTAGGGATTTCTTTCATTTTTTTTTAAAATTGAGATTGAGATTGAAAAGTGAATGAATGCATTAGTAGAGATCTATGTTATGATGTGATATTGATAGAGTATTGATGAAGTTGGTCAAGGCCTAGGCATAGTGTTTTCAGGAAAGAAAACACCCATGTCTAGGTTAGTTAAGAAGTGCATTGTCTAAGGATCGGGTGAGCGATTGATATCCTGACTCTACTAGTAGTATGAATCAAATAAACGATTATTACTAGGTGGTGAGAGTCGAAGGAGGTCTGAACTGGGTGACTGCAGCTTGAAACATAGTTGGTTAGGAAAGTCTCAGGGAGACTAACCCTGTCATACATGATAGATGACTCATTTGTATGGAGGCTGTGTGGATTCACAAAGTGGAGATGTATGACAGGTGCATATCTCGAGGTCTATTCAATGCACGAGTCTTTCAGAAGTAGAGTCAAGTTTGTAGTGTGTCAGTGTCTTATATTGTGATGGTGCATATAACTGAATGAAAGACTTGAGTGGTGTTAAGCTTTGTGTTTGAATTGAAATACTCAGTATTATTAAAAATTTGGTTAGCTTACCCTTTGTTTTGTTGTACTGGTATTTTGGTATCTGTCTGCAATGATCATTTTTTTGACACGGGAACAGATGGTATTGCAGATGAATTTGTGGAGGATCATTTGGAATGAGTGGTGCTTTTAGGCATAAGCTAAATTTGAAAAAAACAATTTGGAGATATTTTGTAATTGTATGTCTGTAGAATTCTGAAGGTCGAATTTTGAAATACTTTATTTTAAAGGATTATTGTATGTTGATGAATCATAATTATAATTAGTAGAATGTTAGCATGTTAGCTTTATGCATGTTATTTTTGGGGTGTTACATTTATGGTATCAGAGCAGTTCATCCTTAGGATGCCTTGAGGGTAGTGGGCATATTGTGTTTCTTCTGCGTGTGAATTTTGTTGAGCTATAGTTTAGAGAAATAAGTAATATATTTCTAAATGGATATGCAACGAGTTTGCATGAAATTTGAGTGTGTGTGAGTTAAGTTGATTGTGATGAATGTAAATGAAATTATTAAGACAGAAAGAAATCTTGATGAAGTAATGAGGGTGCACACTCATGACTAAATCAAGAGAGATTTTCATCTTAACGTTTCATGTTTAGATTATCTTGTAAAGATATGTTTTGATTGATAAATTAGATTTTGTATGAAATTTATTGTTAGTCATAAGTAAGAATATGTGTGAAGTATTTCTTGAAGTGTTTGAATATTTTGATAGATATAACTTCTGAGATTGAGATGTTTATTTTGGTAAATTTTAGAACTCATACATATGACTTTTTGTGTTGTTGTTTGGCCTGTTATAAGTTTGGAGTTATGTTAGTTTTGCTTTCCTTTTTCGCTTCTTGTCTTTGTAGTTTTATAGTTGCCTTGGACCATAGATTTCCTCTTAGGCCTTTTGCGTGTCTTCTAGAATGACTTCGACTTCCTTCCTCTTTTCCACCTCCCTCAAAGGTGGACTAGGTTATTATAGTTATTGACATGGAAGCTAAGGCGATACAATACAAAATATGGGCATGACTCAAAACCATCAGGCCACGATGCATCAATGGGATGTCGCTAGAGCAGTTGCAACCACTTCTTTTTGTTATTCAACCTCAGGGACAAGCAGAACTAACCCCGAGTTCAAGAGGCATAAACCACTTAAGTTCAATGGGAGGATTAAGGCATGACCACCTAAGCGGGAAGTGGAGTTTTCGATTGATCTGGTGATTGGAGCAAGGCCAGTTTCAATTGCACCATACAAGATGGCTTTTGTTGAACTAGAGAATTTGAAGAAACAAGTTGAATAATTGTTGGAGAAACAATTCATTTGCCCCCAGTGTATCTCCGTGGGGAGCTTTAGTGTTGTTGGTCAATAAGAAGGATGGTAGTTCTAGATTATGTGTGGAGTATAGACAGATGAACAAGTTGACGATTTAGAACAAGTACCCTCTGCCCTGGATGGATGATTTGATGGATCATTTGATTGGGCAGCAATATTTTCCAAGATAGATCTAAGATCGGGATACGATCAAATCTTGGTGAAAGTTGAAGATGTGTCGAAGACAACATTTAGATCTCGCTATAGGCACTTTGAGTATGTAGTGATGCCGTTTAGGGTTACCAATGCTCCAGTTCTATTCATGGATTACATGAATGAAATCTTTCGTCCTTTTCTAGATAAGTTATTGTAGTCTTTATAGATGACCTCCTTATCTATTCAAGGACTTAGGAGGAGCATGGTGAATATATAAGGTTGGTGTTAGAGATTTTAAGGGAGAAGCAGTTGTACGTCAAACTCTTTGAGTATGAGTTTTGGTTGAAGGAATTAAATTTCTTAGGGCATGTGATTTCAGCTTAAGAGATATCAGTGGCCCCTGCTAAAGCGGAAGCAATGTTTCAGTGAGAACACCCTAAGTCTGTCACGGAGATTAGGAATTTTGTGGACTTAGTTGGCTACTATAGAAGGTTCATTGAATATTTTTTGAGGATAGTAGCACTATAAACACAACTGACTCGTAAAGATCAACCTTTTGCATGGAATGATCGAGGTGAGCAAAGTTTTGTGGAGTTGAAGAAGAGTTTGACTAGTGCTCCTGTGTTAGTGATTCCTGATAAAAGCAAGCCATTTGAAGTTTATTGTGATGCTTCATATCAAGGATTGGATGGTGTACTGATGCAAGAGAGGAGAGTAGTGGCCTATGTTTCAAGGCAACTCAAAGTTCATGAGAGAAATTACCCTACTTACGACTTAGAGTTGGGGGCGGTGGTGTTTCCATTGAAGATCTAGAGGCACTACTTATATGGAGTTCAGTTCCAAGTGTTCAGTTATCACAGAAGCCTGAAGTATTTGTTTGACCAAAAAGAACTGAACATGAGGCAAGGAAGGTGAATGGAATTTTTGAATGATTATGACTTTCAGTTGATGTACCATCCTAGGAAGGGGAATGTAGTGGCAGATAGCTTGAGCAGGAAATCAGTTCAGATATAAGCTTTGATGATAGAGGAGCAGAGGTGGGTTGAACAATTTAGAGATTTGAATTTGGAGGTGAATTTCCACAGAGACTTTATTAATTATGGAAGGTTAACCATAACTAATGATTTCTTTGGGAAGATCAAAAGAAACAGTTGGAAGATCCTAGTTTTAAGCACATTATAGAGTTGTTGGGAACAAAGCAAGTAAGAGACTTTACTTTGGAACTGATGGAATGTTGAGGTTCAAAGGCTGTGTCTCTAAAGATGACGAGTTGAAGAGAATGAATTTAGATAAAGGACATAAGAGTCACCTTAGTCTTCACCAAGGCATAACTAAGATTTACAAAAATCTTAAGGAGTTATTTGGTGGTTAGGTATGAAAAGGGTTGTAGCTCAATATGTTGTTGTTTGTTTGACTTGTCAGAAGGAAAAAGTAGAGCATCAGAAGCCTGGTGGGTTATTACAATCATTGGATGTTCTTAAGTGGAAGTGAGATAACATAGCCATGGATTTTGTTACTCATTTGCCAAGGTCAATTCGTGGTCATGATGCAGCTTAGGTGATAAGTGGATCGACTGACGAAGGATGCTCATATCTTACATGTGAATTTGAGAATATCTATGCCAAGTTGGCTCAGATATATATTAAGGAGATTGTGAGACTGCATGGAGTGCTCTCTAGCATAGTGTCTGATTGGGATCCCAAGTTCATATCTTGATTTTGGCAGACTCTACAAGACGCTTTGGGGACCAAGTGGAGAATGAGTTCTGCATATCATCCCCAAACCGATGGACAATAAGAGAGAACTATCCAATCCTTGGAAGACTTGTTGAGAACTTGTGTTTTGGATCATCTTGGTGTTTGGGATGAAATTTTACCACTAGTGAAGTTCACTTACAATAACAGTTATCATACTAGCATTGGAATGGCTCCCTATAAAGCTTTGTATGGAAGGAAGTGTCGAACTCCTCTGTGTTGGTACCAGGATAGAGAGGCAGTATTGGTTGGGCCAAAGTTACTCTAACAGACTACTGAGAAGGTATAGCAGATCCAAGACTGGATGAAAGCTTCTCATAGTAGGCAAAAGTCTTATACTGATAAGCGAAGGAAACCTTGGGAGTTTGCAGTTGGAGAGCATGTCTTCTTGAGAGTGGCACTTACTAAGGTTATAGGGAGAGCTATCAAGTCAAGGAAGTTAACTCCTAAGTTTGTTAGGCCATATCAGATTCTTGGAAAGTAGGACCAGTGACTTATGAGATTGCTCTGTCTCCACAATTAGCTAATCTACACATTGTATTTCATGTGTCGCAACAGAAGAAGTATGTGTCTGACCCCGGTCTTATCTTAGCAATGGGTGAAGTGCAAGTCAAGTAACACTTGAGTTTCAAGCCCAACCCGTCAAGGTTGTAGATCAACGGACTAAGCAACTTAGAGGTAAGGCTATCAACATGGTGAAAATGTTATGGGATGTCAGAGTTGGTGATTTCACTTGGGAGTTGGAGGAGACCATTAGAGAAAAGCTACCCTCCCCTTTTCACTAGTAAGCCAATTTTCGAGGACGTAAATTTTTCTTGTAGGGGGGAGAATGTAACAACCTAGAAAATTGTCATTTGAGTAGAAGTGGTAAAAGTGGAATGAGCACCTGATTATTTTATTATTAAACTGAAAACTAGTATTTATAGAAAAAGCTAGTAGTCAAGTCTCATTTTCACTTAAGCCACCATTCCTTTAAACCTCTACCCATTCCTTTCCTCTGACTTCTCTCTAAGCTTCTAAATTCGTCTTTCATCAGTTTCTCAAGCGGAGCCCACCATTGGACTCGTGGCGAAGAACAGAGCAAGCCTATCCAATCAGAACCTCCGTTAGAGTAAGTTCATTTTCTACCCCCTTCCCTTATAGCCAATTTTAGATTTCCATTTTTCCTTTGCTTAATGAGCTTGCATGTGACCTCTGAGCCATCAGACGGTGTCTCTATCAGTTTCCTTGTGTGTTAGTCTGATCGTTGATCAAAGGTCCTTTGTTGTAGATTTGAGTTCCTGAATGTTGAACATTAGACGGTCTAAAGTCCCTTTTAGAGGATCAAATCATTTGATAAAGTTTTGATGATAACAAAACTCAAGTACACATCTATATTTGATGACTTATATACATTGCGCAGCAGTTAACATTATTATTATTATTAAAGCAGGAGACACATGGTCTACAAAGAGATAAGTTTTCTTACTATTTACTTTTATGTTATTGATTTGATTTAAATTGATTTATAGCATGATGTGATTTAACGTTCAAATTTGTTCATAATAGAAATTATTCAAATTATTATGGAGTATTTAAATGTGATTAATTGATTTTATATCATATTTTGCTTTAATGTTCAAATTTATTCACAATGGAAATTATTTAAATTATTATTGAGTATTTAGATGTGATTAATTGATTTTATATCATGATGTGCTTTAATGTTCAAATATGTTCATAATGGAAATTATTCAAATTATTGGTGAGTATCTCAAATATAATTTCTCTATGTTATTTTAAATTAATTTTCTGATACAGAATTAATCAAGTTTAATGTTGTATAAAATAATAGAAAAATATTTTCAGTTTGAGCTCCATACATCAGAAAGTCAAGTCAAGATTGCTCTGTTCAAGCATCCCAACGGCTAGTTTCTAAAAAGCTACATATAGAGGAGCAATTTCAAGTTGAACAACAAGAAGCAAAAAGAGAAATACATCATATAATACATTGGAGAAAATATATTGAGTGTCTATTGTCAGTTTGCTATTGAGAGCATTTAAAGTTTTGGGTTGTGTGAAACCATTGTGTAATTCTTCACCATTGTGAAGTAAACCCTTGTGAGCTTTCATTGTTCTCTCTTTTGAGAGTGTTTCTTTAATTCTTGAGTGGTCTTGATCTCAGGGGGA
>Ga0209700_110193_pt1 | contig 10012 bp, 7 predicted proteins | sample SiratroredBW_FD_187528 | JGI IMG/M metagenome (GOLD analysis project Ga0209700, IMG submission 187528) | Root nodule microbial communities of legume samples collected from California, USA - Siratro red BW (SPAdes) (version 2) | ecosystem: Host-associated > Plants > Roots > Nodule | place: USA...
TATATATATCTTTATCGAGTTTTATTAAGCATATTAAATAGTTAAAATTTTAATTCTGATTGAAAAAACGCATTTTAAGAAAACACTATCAAAATTTAATCCTCAAAGAAAATGTCCAGTATTCAACATTTAAGTTTCTTACCACACATAAACCACATTGCAAAGATTAAAAAGAAATTTTCATTAAATTTTAAAGTAAGAAAATTGAAATAATCAACCAAAAATTGGATAAAATTTAAAAAATAAACAAAAATACATTGACAATGCAAATAGGTATTATCAATATCTTATTGTGTCTAAAAAAGAATAGAGAAAAAAAAAACATGAATATACCTATTGAAGGACAACTTTTAATTAACAAAGCATAAAAATTAAACTTATAAAAGAAAAAGGTAGTTACAAAACTATTGATAATTCGCACATTTAAATTATTACAAAACTAAAGAAAAACTTATAATTGTCTGTCATCTTCCTCTTTTGAAGCTTAATGAAATGGAACAATAGATTTATTACGTTTATTCTCTTCCTCCTCTGAAGCTTCATGAAATATAATTAAAGATAAAAACTTTAAAATAATATTAAAATTGAAGCATTAACATGATTAGCGTAAAAAAAAAAGTACCACCTCGATAATGCACATAACCAATACACACTTTTATCAAATTTAGCAAGACATCTAAATCCAAGATATCAAAACTATGACCACAAGGAAAACTAAGCACTTACTTTTAATAGAATTATGCAGTGTTAACAAAATAAAGGATTGAGAATTTTTAACTATATTTGTTTAATGCTTCAAATTTCACTTCAGATTTACCCTCTTTCATCTGAGCCTTAACACAAAGAAAGGAAGAGTATTATGCCTAAACAAAAGCAAATTAAATTTGAGAGTTCAATGCAATGGTAATCATTTTGCATTAGTTATATATATTTTTGAGAAAAAAGGTTTAAAAGATATAAGTGGTTTTACTTGCTTGATGACTATTCCATATTTGTAAGGAGATATCTCCATCCATGATTTTCTGTTGTTTCTCCATTGGATTTCTCCAATTCCATTATACAGTGATACAAATTGGTATAAGATTTTAGCTACTTCCCTTGTTTGATACCTTGGTTCCTATCATCTTTCCTAGATGGAACATATTACTAATATATTCCAAATAAAAACTTATGCATATTAATAACTATTATTTGAATATTGATAATTCATACATTTAAATTATTGTAAAACTAAAGAAAAACTTACAACTATCTTCACCATAACGGCAACACAACTTCATGGAACGGAATAATACATTTATTATGTTTATCATCTTCCTTTTTTGAAGCTTCATGAAATGGAACAATAGATTTATTAAGTCTATCCTCTCCCTTCTCTAAAACTTCATGAAATATAATCAGAGGTAAAAACTTGAAAATAGTATTAAAATTGAAGCATCACCATGATTAGTGTACAAAAAAATAGTACGACCTTGATAATGCACATAACCAATACACACCTTTATCAAATTATTAAGCATATTACATAGCAAACATTCTACTTCTCACTAACACAACAAAACGCATTATAAGAGAACATGTAAAAAAAAAGGTACCGAAGAGAACACTATCATGTTCGAACTCAACACTTAAAGATTCTCACCACAGATGCTTACACACCACACTACACACAAGAAGATTAAAAAGAAATATTCTCTTCAAATCGGTAAGTAAAACTATTGAAACAATCCACCAAAATACGTACAAAATTTAGAAACAAACAAAAATAACTTTGAGTCCAAATAAAAAATAGAGAGTGAAAAAGGAGCAAGAGAACAAGAAATGTACTCGTTGAATTCGCGTAGTAATCAAGAGAAGACTTCATTGGTATCTTTCACCAAAGCCAATAAACTAAAAATGGAAGAAAAAACAAATAAGATTATCGCAAACTAAAAAAAATAAGGAAAAGAGAAATGTTCAATCTATCAATTTATCAACAATAGAAAAACAAGAAAAAGAGGAATACTTAGAAAAAAAGAAGCGAGAAGCAAGAAAATGAACTTCTAAAAGATTCTGTAAGCGAAAATATTAAAGAATTTTTCTCTATTTATAAAATAAGTAATGCACTGTGTCGTAAACATTTGAATTTTCTTCAATGATGCTGTGTATCGCAGCTATAGTCTTCATGTAGTGTGGATCCCAATTAACAGCCAGTGTCTCACGCGAACGTGGCTAAAAAACTTCAACCGTTATATTTTAAAATTTTAAGGGTTTGATGGATATCGGTCAAACTTATTTTTGCTTTTCCAATTACAATGCATGAATCAGTTAACAATTAATAGATGTACTTAATTAGAGACACCATACATGCTTATCAATTAATAGATGCATTTAATTTGGTTACTAAAAGTCTGTAATTTTTTTAATACAAAATTTTTTCTCAATCTAATTAATTAGTGATTATAAGTTGACTTAATTAAGTTTAAAATTTATTGTAAATTTAATTATTTTTAATTAAATATTTTAATACATCAAATATTTTTAAAAATAATTATTCTTGCATTAAGATCTTATTATTCAATTTTATGTTTGTTATATTTATCATTTAATTTGTAATTTTGATTTATATTAGACACATAATCTCATCTATCGAACAAAATTAACAATGATATCATATAATTAATAGAAAAATTAACTATTACAAACTTAATTGAAAAAAATAATAATTTAATTAAAACTACTTAAATATATGAAGAACTTAAAATTCAGTTAAGTATAAATTAATTAACTTTATCTTAAATTTTGAATAGGAAATTTTCGGACGCATTACCCACTTTATAAATTAAATAATTTTAAGTTCAAAGTATTAGAAATTGTCAATATTATCAAAAATAAAAGTTTTGATCTTAAAATGAATTCAATAATTAAATAGTTACATTAATAACATTTAATTTATGAGTTGATGACAAATATGAAAAATGAAAAGGAAAAGTAATAAGGAAATAACTTTTTTTTTTCTGAAGAAATATTATTCATTTATATATTTAGTTACATTAAATTTGAGTGATGGTGTTTTATCTAATAAAATATATATAAAAAATAAAATTTAATTATATTAATTATAAGTGAGTAATGTTATACCGGACAACATAAGTAATAATGTTACTTCACATTGTATTTCAGTTTTCTCAGTGCACATGCTTATACACCACACTAAACACAAAAATATTAAAAAAGTATTTTCATTAAGTGAAAAAATTGAAATAATAAAAAAGAAATTTAAAAACCAAACTAAAATGATATTAAAAATGCAAATACGTGGTAATAAACATTTTATTATGTCAAAAAAAAATAGAGAAAAAAGAGGTCAAGAAAACAAGAAATGTACAATTGGATTACAAACTCTATTCGTATCTTTCAAAAGAAACTAAGGAACTGAAAATTGAAGAAAAATAAATACTATTATTGCAAATTGAAAAAGAAAGATAAAAAGAAGTGTTCAATTTATTTAATTTTTAATAGAGATTGTAGAAAAACAAGGAAACGAAGGTTACAAAGAAAAATCGATGAAGAGAGAAAGAAAACGAGGGTTAGGGTTATGAGAAAAAATAGTGAAGAGAGAAAGTGAACTTTGAGAAATTCAGAACCAAAGGATTGAACGATTTGTAGTGTAATGCACTGAGAATTTAGGAAACTTGACTTTAAATTCATTATAATAATACCTACAAAAATAGTATTATTCTTTCAAAATTGTAACGTACAAAATTTTATTTAATTTTCTTTCAAATCTTCTATGTGGCAGGCAGTGTGATGCAAGAAGGTGGCACAACAAACTTTGAACCATGAGATTCAGCTAGTCCCTATTATAATAGTATAAAATTAAATAATTTATCGTTTATTTTTATGTTATAATTAACTAATTCAAAATACAAGTAAAATAATTTATTTTACTTATTCTCCAATTTTATGGTCCTTTCAAAATGTTAACGTACAAAATTTATTTACATACAAAATAAAAAAAATTCAGATATATATCTTTATCGGTTTTATTAAGCATATTAAACAGCTAAAATTTTAATTCTGATTTGAAAAAACGCATTTTAAGAAAAAACTCTATCAAAATTTAATCCTAAAAGAAAATGTTCAGTCTTCATTTTAAGAAAAAACTCTATCAAAATTTAATCATAAAAGAAAATGTTCAGTCTTCAACATCTAAGTTTCTTACCACACATAAACCACACTGCACAGATTAAAAAGAAATATTTTCATTAAATTTTAAAGTAAGAAAATTGAAATAATCAACCAAAAATTGGATAAAATTTAAAAAATAAACAAAAATACATTGACAATGCAAATAGGTGTTATATCAATATCTTATTGTGTCTAATAAAGAATAGGGAAAAAAAAACATGAATGTACCTATTGAAGGACAGCTTTTAATTAACAAAGCATAAAAATTAAACTTCTAAAAGAAAAGGTAGTTACAATGCATAATGACATTATTGAAATTAAAGAGGTTAATATATATAAACCCTAAACCCTATATATATATATATATATATATATATATATATAAATCCTAAACCCTGTATATATAATGATTTAATTAAATACTTTGTTGGTTTAATCAATTAGATATTTTGCACACACATTCCTAAAACACACAGCAAAAATATACCAGAAAAGTTATCAATATTTGAAAATTTGTTAGGGACAGAGAAAAAAATAGCATAAGATTTGGTGTAACTAATGTTACATTGCTTAAACTTTTTTGAGAGACAGTAAGAAACAAAATTCATATGAAGCAAAAGAAAAAAGTAACTATTTGGTGCAAATCTTCTTCTTCTGTTCCCTTAGGATTTCATAAGTTGTTTCTGCTGGAAATTTCAGGCTTAGAAGCACCTGAAACTTTGTTTTCTTTGGACAAAATAGAGTCATTGTTTTCAGATGTCCCTTTGCTTGAGGATCCAAGTAAGTTGGTAAGAACCTTTCTTGCAATGTCGGCCTCCTTATCACGTCTTCCTCCATGGCACTAGAGTCGTTTGTATCATTATCATCTCCTTGACCAGATCTTCTATCAACAAGCTCATCACTATCATCATCACTCAAGTTTTGTTGTCCTAAAGAAATTGCAAAGGATGTATTATTTAAATAGTTCAGATTCAAAATAAAGGTACTAAAATAAATCGGACAAAGATGAAAAGTGAGACTAATGAAAAGCTCCGATAGAGTATTTGAAGACTAGAACAATGACCCAATACTTCAAATGTCATATGTTAGCAGTTCATAGAAAAAACAAGCTCAAACTTTTCTATAGGAATACATTATTTTTAATGGTGCGCCAAACTAAAGCATTCAATAAATACACAATCTACCAGGGAAATCAGAAGGTTACAAAAAGAATCAATAAACTTTTACCCCAACATAGAGATAGTTACCAAATAGAAATCAATTGGACTTTTGAAATTCCAGAAAAAAACACCATCATATGATTTCCAACAAAGTCTATATAACTATAATTTTGCAACAACTCAGCAGCTTGGCTCTAATTGATTAGCCACTGAAGAAATCGTTTAAGTTTAGAACAACATAGAAATTAGAAGAACACTATACGAAACATAACAAGAGGCTAGCCCTTTACTCCATAAATCTACCAAACAGATGGCTAACATAATGGTGAAATTGAGCTTAACCCAAACATGTGAACAGTGATAGAGTAATCCCAATTTCCTAAGTCCCCAGTAAAACACTTACAAGCACCATGTTTTAGCTTATAGTCTAATTGATTCAAATATGGACACATAACATTGCTCGCAAGAAGTTTTCCAAATAATAATACTTATACCTCATAAAATAGTGCTATTAAATAATTGGCAATAAAGAAGAGCACTTTTAATAAGTATAAATTTCAGTATTGAAAAGCCAAAAGGAACTTCAATTGACTAAGCCATTCTATATAAATACTCACGCTCAAAATGAGAATGTGGTTGAACCAGATGCTTACACTAGTTTTCAAATTACTGCTAAGCCAAAAATATTGCAAGTGCTAGTAAATGGAGAATCTCAGGAGAAGAGCATGACACGTAATGTGAATGGAGTACTTACAGATGATGATGGGACCAGAGTGAAAATGGAAAGATTAGAGGAAAGAATTAGTGCCATGAAGGTGGAGAGCAATTGTGGTTTGGAGATATTGTAGATTTGGCTTAGTGCCAAATGTAAAAATTCCTCCCAAAATCAAGGTGCCTAAATTTGAAAAATATCAAGGCACCACTAGTCCCAAAAGCCATGTGACAATATATTACAGAAAAATGGCAGCTCATATACATAATAATGAAAAACTATTAATTCATTTCTTCTAGGATAGCTTGGGTGGTGTAGCTTTGAATTGGTATATGCACCTTAAACTAGCCCAAGTTGGCTCATGGAAAGATCTAGTGAAAGTCTTCATAAAGTAGTACGAATACAATGGTGACATGGCTCCAGATAGGTTGCAGTTGCGAAATATGGCAAAGAAAGAGGTTGAAACCTTTAAAGAATATGCTCAGAGGTGGAGAGAATTGGCAGCCCTAGTAGAACCACCTTTGCAAGATAAGGAGATGATTTCGATGTTTGACACGTTACAGTCTCCTTTCTATGAGCATATGCTAGGCAGTTTCTTTTCCAATTTTTCTGACATAGTGATCATCGGGGAAAGGGTTGAGTTTGGATTGAAAAGTGGGAAAATTGCACATGGCCCATTTGCGGTCACAAATCCCAAAATAGTTGATCTTGAAGGAAAAGAGGGTGAAGTTCAAGTGACATATAATATCCCTCATTATGATAGTCATGCATCACCTGTTCCAGAAAGTTCATATAAACAAAATCCGAAGATAAAGATTTAGCCTAAACAAGACCAAAGCCTTAATTCAACACCCATTAAAGGTTCCAATCGGAAGAAGAAAGTTGTTCAATTCACTCCTATTCCGATGACTTACACAGAGCTCCTACCACAACTTCTCAATGAGGGTCTAGTTGCGATCTGCCATCTGAATCCGTTGCAAATACCAAACCTTAAAAACTATGATCCTGATGCTAAATGTGATTATCACAATGGGGTGTTTGGGCATTCCACAAAAAGGTGTTTGGCATTTAAATGAAAAGTGCAAACGCTACTAGACGCAGGTCATTGAGTTTTCACGAAAGAGATGCCTAATGTTAAAAACAATTTCCTTTTGGGATAGATCTCAACTAATGTCGAGTAGAGAAGGCAAAGAAGTTTTTATCATTGAGAGGAGTCAGAGGGTGCCTGATACAGACTTGCTAATTTTCATCTGCTGTGAATTTGCATTAGTGTTGTATTTTGTTGACAATTTCATGCAATGCAACTGCCAAGCAAGATCTGATTCTGTAAAGCTTCTGACATCAATAAATGACATGTAGTTATTCATAAATATGTTCTTATTGCTATTCTGGCAAGTCTTAGAAGGTGTCACATAATTATAAAAGAATGTGTTATTCAAATGAATAAGATTAAGAATAATTGAAAAAATGAATGAAGCATCGGGTTATAAATCATTTGTTCATTATTTATAGAATTCATAAAAATTATTAATAAAAAGGATGTTGTTAATTTCCTAAAACTTGGTATTTCAAAAATGGAATTAAATTGATTTTTGTCGATTGAAACATTTTTGCGTGCATGTGGCTCGAAAATTTTGTAGCCTTTCTTCCTTTTTTTGTTTATCCCAAAACGAAAGGATTTGTCTCAGTTCTTGCCATCATTGCATGAAAGAGTAAAACAGGAACCTCACACTGGGGCAATCAAAGTCTCTCAGTTGGTTAATTTCTTAATTTCCAATCTCAGTTCTCTAGGGGCATCCACAAAAAAAAAGAAAAACAAAAGTCCGTTAGATTGAAAACCCGCAAAGGACAGTCTAAGCAAAAGATAGGATATAAAAAAAATAATAAAAAAAACAACACGTGTTGGAGCTTGTTGAACTTTGTTGCAGTGTTAATCTCTTTGAAAATCAAGCAGTCAGAACTTAAAATGATATATGACCATGTTTGTTTATCCTGGAAAAAATCATTATAAATCCCTTGTACCCTTTTTGAGCCGAAAAGTAAATATTCCTTTCAAATTACCCTAAATGAGAATCATCAGTATGTTGAAATTTAGTTCAAGGTACACACCAAGGCTTCTTAAGAATCAAATAGAGGAAATTCATCAAAGAAGGAGCACGTCAAAAGCTTCCAACAAAAAGATTCTCAAAAAAACAAAAAGTAAAAAGTTCAAAAGCAAAAGGTGTGTTATCAATTCTAAAGGATGATGATTCACAAACAAAAAAAAGTGTTATCACAAAGTGAAGAGGTCAAAAAAAAAAAAAAAAAAAAAAAAAAAAAAAAAAAAAAAAAAAAAGAAAAGAAAGAAAGAAAGAAAGAAGAAATGATGATGAGAAATTTCAAAAGCAAAGGCTTGACTGTTTTTCACAAACTCTTGGTTGATGATTCTTGTTTTAAAAATAAAAACCCACAAACACTTTTTGAGCCTTATATATTCTTTTCTTTCAAAACCCTTTTTAAATTCCTGGCCATGTTACAACCGAAACAAAGTCCACATTGATTGAAGAATGATTGTTGATGATTTTTTTAAAGAATGATATTGCAACAGAAGGACATGATCACCAATATGTGTTGGAAAATGAAAAAAAAAAGGAAGAAAGAAAGGAAAAAAAGAATAAAAATTTAGAATGCCTCTAGTAGAAAGGAATTACAAATTTGTTAGCCAATTGAGAGTAAAGCATTAAAATAACAACATTGGGACAATCCTTTCTCATTTGAATCCCGTTGTCCATCTTTATCCTTGCCAAATACAAGCCATTTTTTCATTCAACCCTTTTTGTGACCCCTAAACTGCAAAACAGGGACAGTCCTTATTTGGTTCAATCTAGATCTTTCCCTTATAGAGATGTAACTTTCTCTATATAGTTGTCTTATCCCAGTTTTCATCAAACCATTTGTTTATTCAATTCCAACAAATAAGCTAACCTATTTGAACCCACCTTTCCATACTAAAAAATGGGACGGCTTCGCTCGCACAAATTTCATGTTGATATCTAATTCTCAAATGAGCGAGTAACATCAAAATAAAGTTGCACCATTCTATTTGAACCCAAGTTTCCATATATTAAAATTGGGGCATTCTTGTTTTGTCTGTTAACCTATCTGAAGTAATTTTATTTGGACTTTCTTCGGTTTCTCTTCAAAATATCCCCACATTTTTATTCACCAATCAATTCGAGAACACATGCATCAACAAAGTGTGACAAAACATGAGATTAATGATGTTCCTAATTTTAACTTCAAGTATTAGGAATTGCCAATATTACCAAAAGCAAAAGTTTTGATCTTAAAATAAATTCAGTAGTTGCATGAGTAACATTTGATTTATGACGTCGATGACAAACATGAAAAATGAAAAGGAAAAGCAAATAAGGAAATAACTTTTTTTTCTGAGGAAATATTATTCATTTATATATTTAGGACGTCACACAATTACTTCTGAAAAAAATTGATTGCACTCATTACATTCATATCATCCAGAACTTATACATTTCTTCATAATCAAAAGGAAAAGCAAGTTCATATCATCTCATCTAGAATTTCATACATTTGTTCATATAGAATCTCATACATGTCTTCAGGCATTTGCAAATGAAAATAGAGTTTCATGCTTTTTCAAATAAAAAAAAAAATAGTTTCATATACTCTCATGTAAATAGCATTCATGCATTTTTATCCAAAAAGGAAAATACATAGAAAAAAGAATTTTATGCTTTTCTACATGCATTCTCATGATATCACTCATTCAATAAACATGGAAAAAAAGCATTCATACATGCATAGCATCATTTTGTTCCAAAAGAAGTTTAAACATACATTCTCATAATTTCATGCATTCATATATGCATTGTCACATTATCATGAAAAAAATTTTACAAAAAAAAAAAAATTTATGCATTTATATATGCATTTTCACATCATCATAAAAAAA
>Ga0209700_110195_pt1 | contig 10011 bp, 4 predicted proteins | sample SiratroredBW_FD_187528 | JGI IMG/M metagenome (GOLD analysis project Ga0209700, IMG submission 187528) | Root nodule microbial communities of legume samples collected from California, USA - Siratro red BW (SPAdes) (version 2) | ecosystem: Host-associated > Plants > Roots > Nodule | place: USA...
TTTTTTTTTTTTAATAACAAAAAAAAAAAAAACTTTCTCCTAAATAAAATATTTTACTACTGACGTTGAGAAATCTGTTTTGGGAACCAATTTCTTAACATGTTTTTTTTTTTCCTTTTTAAAACCTTTTTGAGAAATCGGATAATCGATATCTCATTGGCGCCATTTTTTTAAAGATTTTATTTATTTATTTTGATTATAAAAATTAGTTTAGTGATTTTAAAATTCGTTTTTTGAAATAAAAAATCAAAAATGTTTTTTTTTCATTATTTTTGAAAATTAAATATCTTTTTAATAAAATTGAGGGCGTGGTTATAAAATTAAAATAAGCAGTTATTTAGAATTAAAAAAATAATATATTTTAGTTTAATAAAAATATATTAATTTTTTGTAATTAACAAAAATCATGTTTAAATAACATATAAGGAATTTAAATAATGTTAAAGAATTTTGAAATTCTGATATAACCCATGTGACATTAATTTCAAAAAAATTATAAATTGTTATGAAAATGAATAAACTAATTTGTTTTTTCAAAAAAAGAAATTCTAATGAATTAAATGGAGTAGATTGTTATAGTTATTTAATTTTTAATTTATTCAAATAGATAAATTCATTAGCCTAATCATATATTTTCTTTATTTGAAATAAATATCGAATTAAAAAAATTGACATTAGCGGAGATCAATATGTATAGGAGAAAAAAAGTAATATCACGAAATAGGCTTGATTAAATAGAATTTGTATAGTATAAAAAAAAAAGTTTATGATTGATGACTTGAAATTTTTTCTGATGAAGACTTCTTTAATCATATGAATTTCTATGAGTTAAAATTGTTTAGAGAATGTTATTGTTTGCCTATATCCATATATTATATAATTTTGTGTCATCCTTTTTACTTTTAATTTTTTTTTTCAAATTAAAGATTATTTATAGTTCATTATATTACGGTTAATAGTATTGGTTAGTTAAATAGTTCAGTAAATAATTCGTATACATATTACAAACGTATATGTAAAAGAGATGTTTGTAACTTAAGGAGATGTAAAATCAATAGGATACTTTGAATTCAAAATCTTTATCCCATTAATTTTGTTTTCATAATCCTCGTCACCTTTAGAGGAGATAAGATAACCGAATTGAAAACTATTGATGCACCATTATCAAATCTTTATAAAGAATCTTGGAAACAAACTTCCTCTTATCATTTGAATATGTGAAACCAAATTTATTATATAAGAAAATTAAAACTTTCATATAACATTAATCTCAGGAACAATAATAGAAAGGAAAAAGAAAAACAATTGAAACCAAACAAAGAAAAACAAAAGACTCATGAATGCCCTAATGAGCATTATTCCTAGCCATCACTCGAAACAAAGGTTTAATAGACTCTAAATTGTATTAGCTATGAGAGTCTAAGTCTCATAGGTTAATAATAAGAAAGTGGAAGAACATATAACAAAAAATTTACTTTCATAATGTCTTAAACCTAACCCTAAACCTAATATATTTAGGTTTAAAATTGAAGGTATAGATCTGACTTAACTCATGTCGCATTCTTGATTATTCTTTTCCGTGTTTTCCGTGTCGATCTTCAAATCATGGAAAGCACAAGAAAGGAGTCGAGCTTCTCGGACACGGGCTTTTTCTCTCCGGCGACGAAGGAGATCGACTTGCTGAGCAAGACGCTCACTCGTAACAGAAGCTTCCCAATGTCGCATCAGGACCTCCATAAAGACGTCGCGGCAGGTTCTGCAGCGACGGAAGTTAACCATTAATGTAGGGTGGATGGATTGCCATAGCAGGCAAAGGAGTTGTTGATCGATTCGCATCCACTGCTCCCTTTCTTCTTCAGCGATTTGCATCACTTTCTTACACAAGTGATCCTCGAGATCATTATATCGGAACCAACGTAAGACGTCCTTCTCCCAGGCTGTGTAGTTTTCGCCGTCCAATTTCAAGGGGGTTATGACGGAAGTGGCGCTGAAGGGTAACAGTGTGGTTTTAGTGGTAGAGGATTCTGCTGAAGAAACAAATGCAGAAGAAGAAGAAGAAGAAGCCATGTATCAAAACCCTAAGGGAATTGGGATTGAGAATGAGAAGAGTGGTGTGAGAAATGCATGCAGTCTAATGCACTACTATTTATATATATCAAGAAGCAAATATATGTTTCTTGATTTTTTTTTTTTTAAAAACCAATCAAATCAATACGATCTAGGATATCGTGAAATTCATTTTGATGTTAAAAATTAGTTTGGTGATTTTAAAATTTGTTTTTGAAATGAAAAAAAAATGATTTTTTAATTATTTGGAAAATTAAATATTCCTTTTAATAAAATTGAGGGCGTGGTTATAAAATTAAAAATAAGCAGTTATTTAGAATTGAAAAATAAAATATTTTTAGTTTAATAAAAAATCATGTTAAATTTTTGTAATTAATAATATTAAGTAAAGAAAATCCTTTTGGAAACCAATTTCTCAACATTTTTTTTTCATTTTCTTTTTAAAAGCCTTTTGAGAAATCGGATAATCGATATCCAATGGGCTTCATTATTTTTAAAGAATTGTTTTATTTATTTTCAGAAAAAAATGATTTTTTTTCGTTGTTTGAAAAATTTAACATTTTTTAATAAAATCGAGGGCGTGGTTATAAAATTAAAATAAGCAGTTATTTAGAATTAAAAAATAAAATATTTTAGTTTAATAAAAATATATTAAATTTTTGTAATTAATAAAAATCATGTTTAAATGAAATATAAGGATTTTAAATAATGATAAAGAGTTTTGAATTTATGATATAACCAATGTGACATTAATTTCAAAAAAATTATAAATTGTTATGAAAAAGAATAAACTAATTTGCTTTTAAAAAAAGGAAAATCCAATGAATTAAATGGAGTAGATGGTTATAGTTAATTTATACAAATAGATAAATTAATTAACCTACTCATATATTTTCTTTATTTGAAGTAAATATTGAATTAAAAAAAATTGACATTAGCGGAGATCAATTTGTATAGGAGAATAAAAATAATATCACGAAATAGGCTTGATTAAATAGAATTTGTATAATATAAAAAAAATAAGTTTATGATTGATGACTATAAACCTATTACAATATGTAGAAGAGATGTTTGTAACTTAATATGTTTGTCATTCAAAAGTGTGTTCTATTGTAGTCTCTCTAAATTCTTGAAGGGATGCAAAATCAATATGATGCTTGAAATCAAAATCATTATCCCATTCTTCTCTTATAAAGATGAAAAATTTGTTTTCATCATCCTCATAACTTTAAAGGAGATAAGATAACCAAATTGAAATATTTATAAAGAATCTTACAAACAAGCTTTCTCTTATCATTTCAATATGTAAAACCAAATTTATTGTCTAAGGAAACTAATCATATATAAAAACAGTTAAAGAGATCAAGCATAGAAAAACAAAAGAGTAATGAATTTTTAAGAAGTATCATCCACATAAAAGTAACAAAAAAAACCTTAAAATCCTAATATGTTGTGCTTTTGAGTTGAAAGTTGTATCAATTTTCTGTGTCCATCTCAGCATTTCTGATTCCTGTTTTGCTCTCATCCATGTCCGATTCTTGATTGTTCTCATTATTCTTGTTTGTTGTGGAAGTGTTTCTTGTCTCGATTTTCAAATCACGGAAAGCATCAGAAAGGAGTCGAGCTTCTCGGACACGTTTCGCCATGCGAGAAGAAGCTTTACCTCCCCAGTAACGAAGGACAGAGTGTTCCCAATGAAGACGTATTCTCATACCAGCATGTCGCCGATGTCGCAGCACGACCTGGTTCCAGATGTCGCAGCAGGTTCTGTAGCGACGGAAGTTAGCCATTAATCGAGGGTGGATGGATTGCCATAGCAGGCAAACGAGTTGCTGATCGATTCGAATCCACTGCTTCCTTTCTTCTTCGGCGATTTCCATCGCTTTCTTCCTCAAGTGATCCGCGAGACCATGACATCGGAACCAGCGCAAGACGTCGTTCTCCCAGGCTGTGAAGTTTTCGCTGTTCAATTTGACTGGGGTTATGACGGAAGTGGCGAGGAAGGGTAACGGTGTGGTTTGAGTGGTGGAGGATTCTGCTGAAGAAACATGTGCAGAAGAAGAAGAAGAAGCAGCCATGTATATGGAAACCCTAAGGGAATTGAGAATGAGAAGGCGAGTGGAGTGTCATGCACTATTTATAGACATAAATGTGAGAATATCAAGAAGCGAACATATGTTTCTTGATTTACAAAAAAATAAAAATAAACGAACCAATCAAATCAATACGATATTGGATATTGTGAAAATCATTTTGATTTTATTAGTTTAGTGATTTTAAAATTCGTGTTTTGGAATAAAAAAAATCAAAAAATGATTTTTGTAATTATTTGGAAAATTAAATATTATTTTTGATAAAATTGAGGGCGCGGTTATAAAAATAAAAATAAGCAGTTATTTAGAATTGAAAAATAAAATATTTTTATTTTAATAAAAAATCATGTTAAATTTTTGTAATTAATAAAAATATTGTTTAAATAACATCTAAGGATTTTATATGAAGATAAAGAATTTTGAATTTATAATATTACAAATGTGAAATTAATATAATAATTTTAAAAAAATTATAGTTTGTTATGAAAAGGAATAAAATAATTTTTATTTTATATACATATATGTGTGTGTGGAATAAATGATTATGATGATTTAATTTTTAATTCATAAAAATAGATAAATTAATTAGCTTACTTCATATATTTTCTTTATCTCTATCTCTATCTCTATTTTTATCTTTATTTCTATTTTTATTTTATGTTCTTTATCTTTCTCTCACTCTTTCAATATGTTTGTGTTATTACTTTAATTTAAGTGTTTATTTTTATTAGTATATTATTTAATTCTAAAATTATTTTATCATTATATATTATTATTGAATTTTATTCTTTTCAGTGTATTAATATAATAAGGTAACAAAAAATTAAAACTAGTTGCACTCTTATTTAAACAATGTTTCATCTTGTTACAAGTCTTTTATCAACTTATCATATTATATTTTTTTGTTAAAATATTGTTAATTTAAAAGTTTAAAACCTAGTAAAATATTAACAACTTATAAACTTGAAAAATTTGATATGATTTGTAGTTATCTATAGAAAATTTACAATTAAAAATAATTGTATTAACATAATTATTACATAATTAAAAAATCTTTTTTCATTTTTGAAATATCTAAAGAAAATGAATTTGAAAATATATGCTAAAGAAATTTAATTATAAAATGAATATAAAGTCTAAGTTTTGTAAAAAATGAATTAGTAGTAAAAAAATAATTTAATGAAAGGATTGAGAATGAAATTATAAAATTATCTTTAAAGTCATTTATAATTCAATATTTTTTTATATTGTAGGTAAAACAATTAACACACTCAAACGTAGTATATTTAAATAATTTAAAATATATGAAAATATTTTTTGTTTTTCATTTAATGTTAAAAAATTCAAATTATGTATTTTAGAAAGAAAAATACTTAAATCTTGAAATTTTTTTAAAACTTGATACTTTGTTAGATCATGATGAGTTATATTTATTTTTAAAATTAAATATATTAAAAGAGTTTATATGATTGAAAAAAATAATAAAGTGATTGATATTCTTAATTATATAAAAAAATCAATAATTTTCTAAATACGAATTTTTTTAAAACTTAAATTAATAAAATTTTATTTAAAATCAATATTGTCTCAATAAAAATTAAAAGAATTAGTTTTATTCTTTGTTAAAAATGTGTTAAATAAAATTAATTTTAATAATTTAATAGATAATTTTACATAAAAAAATTAAAAAATAAATTTAAATTAAAATGTTATAATTTTAATATACTATTTTATTAATTTTAAAAGTTCTTAGTTTTTAATTTACTTTGAATCCCCTAAAACTACCGAATATAATTACCCATCTTCATCATTTGCTTCTTTTATCTATGCATTTCAAAAAAGAATATACAAATCTATTAATTTTATAAAAAAATAAAAAGACAGAATTATGTTAATCGATTATCAAACATTTTCCTCTTCCTTAAGAAAATTTATTAATTTAGTTGGTACATTTCCCTTATAACAAAACATATAATTGTAAAACATAATCCAACTTGTTTTTCATTAGGAGAATTTGTTCTAGTATCATCCAATAGATAATATCATTAAGTTCTAATATGGATTTTGCACAGAAATCCCTCTATAATCCAAATGGACCAATAAGTTTGTTGAGTAAAACTGAGAATAACCCAATGCCTCAGAATTCATATTACAATAATTAATGAAAGTGCATATTATTCTCTCAACCAAATAAGCTATTGTTATTATCTACAGAGGCTACAATCTACATAATGAAAAATTACACAATCAAAGTGCAGTGTATCACTTAAATGCCCCAATGAAGAAGCTGAGGAGGCATACTAAGTGGAAGAGCTTACTTCTCTTCAATTTCGGGCCTTACCAGCCCACATGTAACAAAATTGATAGCCTCACTAACCTGTAACAAATAAAATAACAGACTAGTAATTCAAAATAAGATTTACAAAATCACATTACACATACTTCCTGCATTGATCGGAACAAGACAACAAACTTACAAGATCTTGGAAAACAGGGATATGCTGGCTAATGTTAATATTCTGCAGTTTCACATTAATTGAAAAATTATAGTTAGAATAAGAACATCTTATTTTTGTAGACTTGTCAGAGATTACCCACTGGGATATGCAGTTTGCCTTATGCATTTATCTAAAAACTAGTATTCAGGGGATTTATAGAGAAATTTAGCGTTTCAAATGAGAGAAATTATATCTACAATTCTCAGATAAAACAACTTAGGCCTCCTCAAAATTTCATATGCTGGAATTCAATAAAATCCGGGTTTTAACTTCAATGGCATAAATAGTATTAATTTATTTATTTCATAATTTCATAAACTTGTTTTGGATTCTTCAACTAAAACCTCACTGCAACTTTTTTGTTCCCACTCAACTGGGAATTAGTCAAACCAGTTAATTTTCACAGCAAATGTACGTTATGTAGCAGCAAGTTGGATCTCATAGGACATGTTACAACGAAAGCAAAAGGGTGTGCATGCACTGCTAGTTATGAAATAATGATTGCTCATACGCAGAACCATCTATAGTTTTCAAGGCGTACTTGAATGTACCGAATGCATACGATAGAGTTTTGGCTTTGGACATTTTAAAGTTTTCAAGGTGAGAATTAATGCAAAAGGAAACTCTGAAGGTTCAAATTCCTCACTTTGGATTAGGCAATCACTTATATTATATGATTGGATGCAAGGAAAGGTGCTAGAGTTTGGCTTGGGACATTTGAAACAGCTAAATACTATATAGTATATAAGAGTATTTTTCCTGCCAAACAAGGAGAAGAAAAAAACTAGAATGCAACTAACGTTCCTTAGTTGGCCTTAGACTCTTAGAGAGAATATCTACCTTTCAAAAAAACTCTGCAACTTGGCTTGCATATCGCACCAAAGGCAAAACAAACAAATTACAATGCTGCAATGCATTAAGAACTAGAACTTCCATATAACAAAAACTCATTTCCTTTTATGATTAGGAGATAATATTTGAACAAAATATTATCATGATACCTGTCTATGATTAGGTGATATTGATAATAATTGGCACTACCAGTAGTCTCCACACGAGCACGATCCATCACGGATATGATGAAACCGATTGGTGTCTCTCACTATGATTTCCCTCTTTACCACCAATGACACGTATTTTATAGCTGAGTGGCAATCACCACAAACCCTAATATTCTTCATTATGCGTATAATAGATCCAGGAGGAGTATTCAGAAGGGCAAATGCAAGAGCCAGCTTCTCACTATGATACTGTAAATTTAATTCCTTTTCATGTTGGTCTACAAACAGATGCACATGACTAGTGTCAGGAACATAGCCAATCTCCTTAATCTTCTGGTTTAGCTCCTCCCACATTTTATGGATCTTATCTTTCTGTGGGTGAGCAAGGTCATTTGCTACAAACACGTGAACAGAATTTTCAATCTCAACCCAGCTACATGCCGGTTCCTTCTTCAGTCCACTGTCTTTCATTATCTTTCTGACTTTTGCAACGTCCTCCCACCTCCCAGCAGAGGCAAAAATATTGGCGAGCAACGTATGTGTCCCTGGATAAGAAGGATCAAGCTCAAAAACCCGCTGGGCAGCATATGAGCCCATTTCGGTGTTTTTATGCATCTTGCAAGCACCAAGCAAAGCACCCCAGATAGCCGCAGTGGGCTCAATTGGCATTTCTTCTATGAAACTCTTTGCCTTATCAAGAAGACCAGCTCGACCAAGAAGATCAACAATTGTCGCATAGTGTGAGACTTCTGGTTCGATATTGTACCTTCTCATCAATCCAAAATAATGTTTACCCTCATCCAAAAGTCTGGCACGGCTACATGCAGTAAGAACAGAGAGGAATGTTATATCATTGGGTACAATCCCAAACCTTATCATTTCTTCAAAATGCTGTACTGCTTCCTTCCCAAGTCCATGCTGGGCATACCCTATCAGCATGGAATTGCAAGAAACAACATCAACTTTGACCAACTTGCCATAAACCTTTTCTGCATCTAAAATGCTGCCAGACTTTGCATACATGTGAAGTAGGGTGTTCCCCACATAACCAATCAACTTCCTACCCGATTTCATCAAATGGGCATGAAGCCATTTCCCTTGCTCCAAACACCCCATACTCGAACAAGAACACAAAAGTGCCGAATAAGTAAACTCGGTTGGGCTATAACCTTCCCTTTGCATCCTCACAAACATAGCCAAAGCCTCCTCTCCTTCACCCTTCCTAGCATAACCTGTTATCAAAGCATTCCAAGAAACCTCATTCTTACAACCCAACTCATCAAAAACCAACCTTGCCTCTCCCAAATATCCACACCTGGCATACATATCCACGAGGGAACTCCCCACAAACACATTAGACTGACATCCATACTTCCAACAGCAAGCATGAATCTGCCTCCCATAACCATAACTCGCTATAAATCCACAACATTTCACCAAGCTCGACAACGTGAACTCATTCGGCTTCGCACCCTCCCGGAGCATCTCGGGAAACAACACAAGTGCGTCATTGGCGCATTCATTCTGAGCATAGCCAGTGATCATGGAGGTCCAAGTGACCATATCCCTGCACGGCATTTCATCAAACATGCGGCGCGCGTCTTCCAAACTGCCACACCTCGCGTACATGAAGAGAACAGAGTTCTGAATAACAAGGTCATTTTTTAACTCCGAATTGAGAATGTGTAAATGCACTAGCTTTCCTTCTCTGAGCTTCCCCAACTGTGTGCACCTCTTCAGCAACGTGTTGTACAAGCTTCTGTCCGGTTTGAGCGAACCGCACTGGATCAGGTCCAGAACTTGAAGACCCAATTTGGAGTTGCTCAAACTCGGTCTCAGAAGGTTCTTGTCGTCTATAACACGGGATGAAATGTCGGAATCTGAGAGCGTGGCCGGAACTGCAGATTGCCAAAGTGTGCGACACCAACCCAAATGTCGTTTTGTAGATTTATCTGCACTTGCAATGAAAAAAAAAGTTAACTTAGAACAGAAAAATCAAAATGCAATAATGGATAAATGAAAATGGAGCAACATTTGAAAACCCACAAAAAAGGGTTTCACATTGGATCATCCCTTCCTCAAATTCCTGTTTCTAATTGGGATCAAAACTCAGTAATATTTGAAACTTAAAAACTGAGTAATACTAAATAAATAACCACTAACCATAATACTAAATAAATAAAGAATTTTTAGGGAAAAAAATACTTTTTTTTCCCAGACTTTCATCTCTTTTCGTAAATAGATGTTTTAAACTTTATAATATATAATAGTTTTTTTTTTTTTTTTTTTTTTTTTTTTTTTTTTTTTTTTTTTTTTTTTTTTTTTTTTTTTTTTTTTTTTTTTTTTTTTTTT
>Ga0209700_110196_pt1 | contig 10010 bp, 3 predicted proteins | sample SiratroredBW_FD_187528 | JGI IMG/M metagenome (GOLD analysis project Ga0209700, IMG submission 187528) | Root nodule microbial communities of legume samples collected from California, USA - Siratro red BW (SPAdes) (version 2) | ecosystem: Host-associated > Plants > Roots > Nodule | place: USA...
AATAACGCTTTGCAAGATGTAAGACAGGCATTCAGAATCTGGTTTACAAGAAAAGTCTTAATTCGTTGGAAACATTAGAATCTTTTTGTGGCAATATATATATATATATATATATATATATATATACGGAGAGAGAGAGAGAGAGTTTCTCTGGTATTTTATGTACTAAAATCCTTCATTGTATCTTCATGCATTATGTTCAACACAAATACTCATGCAGTCATCAGATTATCTTTATACGGTCACCACCTTTCTGTATATTAACTGAGAAGTAACTTATTCTTTTACCAAATTCATTTATATGCATGCAACATACATGTATGTATACATATATACACACACATGATTTTGAATTTCATTGTCAACATTGTAATGAAACAGGCTAAGCAATAAATATATCTATCTATCTATCTATATATATATATATTAATAGATCTCTCCTAGTTGGCTACAATGTTTTGGAAACGAGGATATATCACAAAACATGACCCAGTAAACATTTAACAAAGGAAATTAATAACTTTTATATCGACCACACAGTGAAACACATTATAAATTTTGAATATAAAATATAAAGTCCTTCTCTTTACTTCTTTATCAGAGCTTTGTTACTGTCGCATACGCTTTAGCCGCTTCAATTTATCGCAGAATGTGGGAGACTTAATTACCATAAAACTGGACTGGCTACAAATCTTGCTATAAACTGCACCAGATTTTGCTAAATTTGCTCTAGCCTGCTATGTTTTTATGATGTCAGAATAGTGATTGATCTGAAACCAAAAAGCATTGGAAATTCCAAATGATACATATATCTAAATTCTGCAGGTTATGCAGCCGTTACCAACATGGAAATGCCATAAAGAGGTGAAGATCTGAACTCTTCTTATTGATTGTACTTTCTCCTGCAGAGGTTGGATTTTGCATAGAGATAACTCTGGCACTTCTATATCTACCATTTCAAAGCAAAGCAATTGCATTGCCTTGAAACTTACTTTTGCCCTGGCTTATATATTAAAAAATATATACCCAATACGCAAAAGCCTATATATTCAATAGACAGATTGTTAAATTTTCACAGACCAAATGAAATTAGTTTGTTTGACCAACATATATATAAGACATGGCATTCCCTTAATTAGCCAACTATGACCCAATTCATTTTCTGCAAATTGCCTCATTTCCCAGTTAATAAAGTTGAATTTGGGGGCATAAGAACAAAAGTGATGAGTACATCATGCTTTAGGATACGCCAAGTTTAAGAGGATGCCCTGTTTTGTGGTTATTAAAGAGGCTTAAACATGCCACCGAAACTTTAGTGTAGTATGAATAGCAGCAGAAGCAAACCCAATTAAATATTATTAAAAAATAATAAAAAAAAAACTTTCTTTATTACACTATCAGAAATAGTTAAAAGAAGTCAATAACACTAAAACCAACCCAAACGAAAAGGTAGACAAAAAGGCTCATAGAAAGAAAGAAAGAAACAACACAACAACAGCAAGACACCATTCTACAATCTCGTTTCTTCTCAGTCAGTTCCTCATGCTTCGCTTACTTTATATCTCTCTCTCTTTATTTTCTCTTTCTTTTCAATCACCCGAATCGTGTTTCTCGTCTCGCCATGCTCGTTTTCTTGAAACCCAAACCCTACCCATTTGTCTCTCGCCATTTGTGTGACCCTTTCTCTTCCTCTGAAGCTTCAAGACTTACCTCACTCTGCCGTTTGTTTCCTTCAACAACTCTCTACGCGTTTCATCTTTTGATCCGTTTTCTTGTTATTATTCCCATAAATTCAGCATCTTTTGCGTACCCTCATGCAGATTTTCGGGTTGCTAATAACTAATTTTGTTTGTGTGTCATAGGGAATTGCACCTGGTCATTTTATGGAGTTTTTTCTTTGACATCTTATGTGGGGCGTTCCTGTGGTCATAGGCAAAAACTGGAGTTCCAGGGTTTGTGTTTAGATATTAATTTAGGGAGTTTAGCTTGGGATCCACATGAAAAGTTGCAGTCTTTCTTGTGAGTGATGTCTCAGCAGCAAAACCAAAACCAAAACCTACCTTTGGTTCCGCAATCTGAAGCTGGTGTTAAACTCTTCTCAATAAGGTACCAATGTGATTGAAAAGTTATACCATTCAGTTTATGATTGAGATTTTACCTTTTTCCTTTAATATTATTGCGTGTTCTATTTTTAGATTGATCTCTTCAATAGCAAGCACATGTTGACAGTAGATTATTTATCATCTTTCCAACACAATAAGATTATGATTATTCTTACATAAACTCCTTTTCTTGTTTGCTTTCGCCTTTTGCATTTCCCTTTGTGAATTTTATCAAACTGTGTTTAGATTTTGGAGGTTTCTTTAAGTTTAGTTGTTGAGAAACACCAGAGGAGATAGACAACAAAAAATTATTTTATTGATCACTGATAGACTATAAATTATGTTTCAGACAATATGTTCTTGGTTGTCGTCAAAGAAATATCTCTCAGAACTGGCCTTTTGAACAGAAGCACTTGCAATTGTGTCTTAAAAATGGTCTCAAGTTGGAAGAGCTGTTGCCACCAATTGAACCAGGCAAAACTTCACATGATGAACCACTCAAAGATTGCTCCAAAATGCATTCACCAAACGATGATGATAACAACAAGGTAACTGATTCTTGTAATGCTGAAGTGCCTCAAGGCATTGCTGATGAGTGTAACTACAAAGTCAGCAACCACCCTTCATCAGATGAAGAGGGAAAACAAGCAAATCATCACAACAGCAGCAACAATTCTGCCAATTTATCTCAAGCAGTGAAATGCAACCGCAAAAAGCGTAAAGGGAAGTGCAAGAAACGTTCCATGATGGATATTTTAGCCGTGGCACGGCGCAGTACTCTAGAGGAGATTGATGAGATGAATAGGTTTTGTTATAGTGAAACTGTGATTGAAGGGTGTGAGCAAGAGGTGCCTGAAGCAGTGGGTGAGGATTCATGCAGAAAAGGTGGGAGTGAAGATCATGTCATGTAGTGCAGCTAATGTTCATATGGCATCAAAGGGTCATCGGTTCTTAAGTTTAAGCTCCAATGTAATTAGGAATTGAGCATAAATATACTGCATCATTGTTATTTCTTTTAATATTGCAGAAAATTACTGATTCAAATATGATAGTTTGGTCATGGACTTGCATTTTAAACTAATGTGTTTGCATACGCAGGGAAAATGCTGCCTAAACATTTTCAAAGCTATACTTTGAGGATACCTTAATTAGGTTTTTTCTTTTACATATATTTAAAAATCAACAATTCAGAAGAAGCCCCATCTGTTCTTGTGATTTTAGGTTACCATCTCAAACTTGTATACAACCAATTTCCAATAAGGAATGATAAGGGAAGAACGCTGCAACTTAAGCAATGTTTTGATCCTTTCGCCATACAAATCTGCATATTAAGAATGTAAAATTTTAAGAAATACTTCATTAAATTTCCTGCTAAGTGTATGAAGAAGAATGCAAGATGTAAAATATAACATGAGTTTCATTTAGAAGCCTGTTTTTACTTTTTTTTTTCAACGACATTCTGATCAAGTTGTGAGCATACGTTTAATCTTTATAATTATATGTTTATTAAATAAAAGGTTATTGTATATGTGCAATTGAAAGAATGATGTGTAGTTTTTTTTTACTGTAGTAAAAATAAATATATCAATGTTTATTATATTAAATTAACTATTTATTCCTTTGATTTTTTTTATTGTATAAATTACCATAAAAAAATAAACAAGTTTAAGAATCTTTTTTATTTTATTTCATGCTAACTACGCCAATAAAATTTAACTATATTCGAAACATCATTTTCCTTTAAATAGAATTCTATAGACAAACCTTTATTCACTTTGATCTTAAAAGTGCATCTTTGTATGATAATTTCTAATTTTCCTGGTGTTTGCCATCTACTATATTGTACTATATACACCAGTGTTGAGGTTGTGATATATTCTTATTTTCGAAAAAGTTGAAAGAGAACTGAAATATTCTTAAAGAAAATTTATTTTCATTAGAATGAGGAAAAAAATGCTTGAGATATTCTATTTCACATGCTGTTTTATGGTGAAAAGATTGATATTTTATTCTAATGAGAGAAAATAAGTTATTATAGAAAAAGAGAAAATAGTTATGGTTATATATATATATATATATATATATATATATATATATATATATATATATATATATATATATATTTCTCTATTTTTTTGTGAGTTTTGCATCTCAGCATTTTTTAGTGAATGATGAGAGTTACAAATGTGATTGATTTAAATAGTCTTTGCCTCTATGAATGGTGTGTTTATTTTGAAAAAGAAGAATATGAAGTAATTTATTTGAGTAAAAATAACAATGAAAATTTCAATAAATTTCGTAGAAAATTGAGAATAAATGTGTACCCCACTAAAGTAAAATCAACATTAATTATAATAGAAATATCAATTAAATATTTATCATTTTCCAAATTTTGATTCATTAAAACTAGTCTTTAAAAGGTTTAATGTTATGTAACTGGTGCATTAACTCAATTTATTACATAGTTATATTTAATTTATTAATGTTTTTAATTTAATAAATAATTTAAGTTGTATTGAATAGTTATATTTAATATAATAATTTAAAGTACCTCATGTATGTTTTATGTGACTTTTAAGGTTTGACCTGTGTAGAAGTCATGAATTAAGTCATAAGATTAATGGATTAATGATTTAATTGCAAGAATGAGAGGCCGGGAACACTCTAGAATGTTGTGAACAGAAAAATTTGATATGAATGGATTGAAAAAATGAATTGAAAAAATAATTGTTGGACTTCTACCTTAAAAAAAATATAATAAATAAATTCTATATTTTATTTCACATATTTTTTTAGATAATAATTCTTAGCTATTACTACTTTTTTTATTATTTCCACTATCCTAATAAGACTAACCATGAGTATCAAGTCTCCTTAGAAAAAATCTTATGTAGTATTTTCAGTCTCATGTGTTATATGACATAATACTAATTTGATAATGAGATAATGACCATAACATATTTACAAAAGTGACACTTGAGTCCATTAAAATTTTAATGAAGCAAACTTCTGCATTTCCAAAATTTAACACATACTACAAAAGTGTAAAAAATTAATTAAAAAATGGTTAGGCTGAGAAGAGTGTTATATATGTTATTCGATCATAAGATTTTCAATTTTGAATTTACACATGTTTTATTATTGTTGAGAGAAATCACAATAACCCTACATTTGGGATAATTGTTCAAAAAGATCAAATATTTTTTTAGGTACATATTTATCTCCTTCTAACTTAAAAACACTCATTAAATTTGATGAGTAAGACACATCATATCTCTTCCTGTAAGAGAAAAGGCATTTAAAAGAAAGAGTAAAGAAAAAAACTATTGTAAGAAATACATTTAAAATATATAAAAGATTAAATTTAATTAATTAAATAAGTCCCAAAAAATACACTTTGAGAATGAAATCTTAGTGAAGCACGCCCTCAACATTTCTAAGAAACATTCAACTAAAAGTATTAGTATCATGAGAATATTAGACAAAACGAGGTTTTAAAATGCACAACTATTATATCAGTATCATCTAAGTTTCATCATTATTCATTTGGTGTTATTTTCAAAATAAAATATTACTATGTATTATAATTAATTTTTAATAATTTTTATTTTCCGACATATAATTGAATTTTAATTAATTTATATTAATAAATATTATTATATATCATAATAACTTTAAATAAAAATATAAAATAATGAATAAAATTCCTTAAAATTTCTTCTAAATAGAATGTTGCATAACGATGATCTAACACGATGAAATCCATATTTAATATTTAAAAAAAACCAGTAATTTGAGCCCTTATAAATTTTAAAAAAAATAAATGTTATTAATTTATTTGAAAATTAATTTTAGGTATAAAAAAATATTTATTTGAGATTTTTGAGAACATTGAAAGATTCACAAATATATAAAACAGATAAAACATGTTGCTAGCTGCTGAACATGACATAGCGAAGACTCTGCATTAATTTGAGAACCAGAAAGGATTTATCCATTAACAAGAAGCCATTGTTTTTTTCATCTATTGTGAGTCTGAAAAACATATCTAAAAACCTCTTCAGTCACAAGATTATCGTATGTATTGTATTTTCAATGTAACCTTTCTCGATATATGTGGATCAGTTACTGAATTGACGATAATTATAGCTTCAGAATAGTCCTTTACAAACGTAAAATATCAGAAAAATGATAATAAATTTTCTGCTATATATGTATCTGTATTAGTTGAAATAATCCACGTATAGCAATAGCGGTCACATTATATATTTATGCATCGTGATCAATTGACCTCCTCATTAACTCATCAGATTTATCTTTATTCTGTCATTATTAAAAAAAAAGCAATTAGCTGATAAGCATAACTTTATTCATACATCAAGTTCCATATTTTCTAATTTCATTGTCAAGATTGTAATGAAAAAAGCTAAGCACCAATGGTAAAATTCAGAAGTATATATTATACGTCACAAGACATGAGACCAAACAAATATTTAACAAAGGACATATAACTTTGACATTGATCACACAGTGAAACAAGTTACAAATTTTGATAATAATCCATTACATATAGTAAATATTCTCATTTTTCTTCGTCCTTCGCTTCACTTTTATATATCAGAAATTTGTCCGTGTTGCATAGCCTTTAACCACGTCAATTTATTGCAGAATGTTGCAGACTTACCAATAAACTGGACTACATCCAAATCTTGATGCAACAACTGCACCAAACTTTGCTAAAATTGGCTCTTGCCGTGTCAGAGAATATTGTCATTGATCTGAAACCAGTAAAACATAAGATGTTCCAAATTATAACTTGTATGTGTTTTATAGCAAAGCAACTAAATTGTGTAGGTAATTAAGCTTTTAGACTCCAAATATGGACGTAAAACCATCATAGGATATAGCATATGATGTCATATCTAAACACTTCTTATTGATTGTACTTTCTCCTGCAGAGGTTGGTTTTTGCATACAGATACCTCTGCCACTTCTATATCTTCCATTTGCATTGCCTTGGAATTTGCCTTTTCCCTGGATTATATATATTAAATAATATATACCCACATCACAAAATTAGTTATATATACACAGATTGTGAAATTAGTTTGACCAACATATATAATACATAGCATTCCCTTAGCCATTTATGATCAAATTCATTTTCTGCAAATTGTCATAGTTGAATTTGTGGCATAAGAATAGAAGTGATGAGTGCACTCATGGTTTAGGATAAGTCAAGTTTAAGAGGGTGCCCTGTTTTGTGGTTATGAAAGAGGTTTACACATACCACTAAACTCTAGTGGAGTATGAATAGTAGCAGAAGCAAACCCAATTAAAAAACACTAAAAAATAATAAAAATAACCTTCTCTCTGTTCCACTATTAGAAATAGTTAAAGTCCATAACAAAAAGGCTTATAGAAAGAAAGAAACAAACAACACAACAACAACAATAGCAAGACACACCATTCTACATCCTCGTTTATTCTCAGTCAGTTCCTCATGCTTCGCTCACTTTACATCTCTCTCTCTTTAACTTCTCTTTCTTTTCAATCTCTCAAATCGTCTTCTCGTTTCGCCACACTCGTTTTCTTGAAACTCAAACCCTACCCTACCCATTTATCCCTCGCCATTTACATGACCCTTTCTCTTCCTTTGAAGCTTCAAGGTTTACCTCACTCTGCCGTTCGTTTCCTTCAACAACTCTCCCTGCGTTTCATTTTCTGATCCATTTTCTTGTTATTCTGCCGATGAATTGACCATCTTTTGCGTACCCACATGCAGATTTTGTGGGTGTCAGTTTCTAATTGTATTTTGTATGTGTCATAGGGTATTGCACCTGGTCATTTTATGGAGTTTTTTCTTCAAAATCTTATCTGTAGCGTTCCTGTGGGCATAGGCAAAAACTGGGGTTGCAGGATTTGTGGTTAGATATCAATTTAGAGGGTTTAGTTTGGGATCCACATGCAAAGTTGCAGTCTTTCTTGTGAGTGATGTCTCAGCAGCAAAACCAAAACCAAAACCTACCTTTGGTTCCGCAATCCGAAGCTGGTGTAAAACCCTTCGCAATAAGGTACCAATGCAATGGAAAAAGTTACTGTAAACATACATACGCATTTCAATTTATGAATGAGTTTATACTTTTTTTTTCCCTTTAATTTTATGCCATCCATTATTGCATGTTCTAATTTTAGATTGATTTCTTAAATTGCATTGTGTGAGCTTGTAAGGTGTGAAACACATGTTGGTTGTAGATTATTTATGATCTTTCCAATCCAAGTACACAAGTTAAGATTATGATTATTCTCTGTACATCAACTCCTTTTTGTGTTATGCTTTTGCCTTTTGCATTTCCCTTTGTGAATTTTATCAACACTGTGTCTAGATTTTGGAGGTTTTGTTTAAGTTAAGTTGACAAACACTAGAGGAATATTCAACAATTTGTTGTGTTGCAGACAGTATGTTCTTGCTTGTCGTCACAGAAATATCTCTCAAAATTGGCCTTATGAAGAGAAGTACCTGCAATTGTGTCTTAAAAGTGGTCTCATGGAGAAAGAGCTGTTGCCACCACTTGAGCCAGGCAAAGCTTCACATGATGAACATTTCTACAAAATGCATTCTCCAAATGATGACAACAACAAAGAAACTGATTCTTATTGCAATGCTGAAGTGCCACAAGACATTGATGATGAGTGTAACTACAAAGTCAGCAACCACCCTTCATCACATGAAGAGGGAAATTACTCAAATCATCAGAACACATGTACCCTCTCAAGTTCTACCAATTTTCCTAATAACAGTCCACAACTGCCATCATCCAAGGCAGTTAAATATAAACGCAAAAGGCGTAAAGGGAAATGCAAGAAACGGTTCATGGAGGATATTTTAGCCGTGGCACGGCACAGTACTTTAGAGGAGATTGATGGGGTGAAGAAGTTCTATTATGCTGAAACTGTTGTGGCTGAAGGATGTCAACAAGAGGTGCCATGTCAAAATATTTCCATTGCTGCGGATTCATGCAGAAAAGGTGGAAGTGAAGACGATGGTGTGGCTAATGGTGATGTGACACCAAAGGGGCCATTGGTTCTTAACTTTAGGCTCAATGGATGTAATGTAATTGGAAATTGAGCATAATGGATTCTGTTAAATTTTGTTGTATAAAATTATCATTGTTCACTGCAGAATTTCCTCTGACATTGTCAGGTTAAACCATGCCACACATATGTACAGATATCTACCAGTGGCTGAGTCCATGCATGTTCCAATTTCTTCCATCATTGTGCTTGTTTTAGGAGATAAACTTTTACATTGATAATCCACTCCATGTTCATTATAAACTAAGCGTGATTTTAAGTTTTATTTTGCAGAAAATTACTGATAAATATCTTAATCTGGTCACAGTTACATTACAGACTGAGAATCACTCCAAAAACTTTGATATCGTGATCTTTACTTACAAGAATTTGAACTGACAAAAACATTGACCTCCCTCATTGCATGACGGGGTCATCACAAAATCGTTGGCCTCCCTTCTTGGATCGCTGGTTAGAGTACATCCGAAAATACTTTCTCGTTATCAAATCACACAAATATACTTTTCTGCTTGATAATATAATTATGAATTATAACAATTAAACGTGTAATGCTGTGATCCTAAGCAAAGTTTTCTTGCAGAAGAACTTAGAAAAAACATTCATCAAAATAATGAGTAAAAGAATATACAAAATCTAAAAGTATTAGAATAAAAAAAAAAAAAAATAACAAAAAAAAAAAGCAAAAAAAAAAAAAAAAAAAACTCACATAGAAAAATAGCTTAAAATATAAGTTAATAATCAAGTCTCGCGAAAAGACCTCAAGAATTTTTGTCAACCTTTTTGTTGTATACATTAGTAAGTTACTTATCATTC
>Ga0209700_110198_pt1 | contig 10008 bp, 6 predicted proteins | sample SiratroredBW_FD_187528 | JGI IMG/M metagenome (GOLD analysis project Ga0209700, IMG submission 187528) | Root nodule microbial communities of legume samples collected from California, USA - Siratro red BW (SPAdes) (version 2) | ecosystem: Host-associated > Plants > Roots > Nodule | place: USA...
ACAATCTACACTAGAAAAATGTATTGCTCACAAATCTATAATATAATGTTACAATAACTCTTTTGTGGATGCAGAAGATCCTACAAAGAGTTGATTATCCTAAGAAAAATATGTTTTACATTGTGATAGTTAGAATGCAATTTATCTCAATAAGAACTCGATTTTTCATTTAAAATAAAAGCATATTGAACTCTGATATCATTGGATATGTGACGAAACAATTATCATTAGAAAAAATTCAGATGATTGAGAATGACTCAAATGTGTGACAAAAATTTCACTAAGTTTATCCACTTAGAAAAAACGAATTTGATTGAATATGACCAAATTAATTAATAAGAAAAATATTTGTCAAGTGATTCAAAAACTTAGTAAATCTTTGATTTAATTTAAAAAAATATTTTTTTATAGAGTCATCCTATTATACAACTTAATGAGGTTTTTATGAAAATATAGAAAATTCAGAAAAAGTTTGTCTTTAGTAAGAAAAAACAAAAAAGTCATCAAAAACATAAAAACGTGAGATAATAATATATATAAATCTTCTTCGTAGAAAAACTAGTTTGGAGAAAATATTTTACACCAATTATCTTATATATTTGGTTTATTATTATTATTATTTATTTGATATTTTTCCCGAATTTATTATTATTATTATTATGATTTATAAAGAAAAATGTTAATAATATATATGGTGGGAGAAAAACAAAGGTAATTATTTCCTATAAAGAAACAAACAAAATATCTAATTTAATTTTCAGAACAAGTGAGCTTTTGGTTATCTCATTGTTCGAATTTGTACTTGTATGAATGATCTCTTTCCTTTTTTAGTTATATATACAAATGCTTCATAGAATATCATTTAGAAAATCATTTCTTAATTTATATATATATATGGTTTAGGATTTAGGATGATATATATAGTGTAATTCTACAATTTAAACAAGAGTTTGTTTAATATACACTATAAACTAATTTCTTTCTTAAAACTTCGTTGATTTTGGAGAATAGTGCCAATGAAATCGTGTCAAAATATATTTATAGCATTGCCCAAAAAATGAATTTTCAGAATCACTTGGCACCCTCCATTTTTAAGCACTCTTGTTCCCTCCCTTCGTCTCGACCCCACTTTTGGTACCGATTTGTTAGAGGTGGAAACACCCTATATAAACCTCTTTTCTTCATCCTTTCAAAATCACAGGATCTTTTATTTGTGAGCCTTTACTCTTCTTCCCCGGTGGTGAGGTCACCAGCCACCGTATTGTCGTTCCTTTTGAGGTTGGTTTCTTTGGCTTTGTTGTTGTGTGCAAGAATTTCACTTCTTTTTATGGTCTTCTTGAGAGAAAAAAGAAGTTTGTTGAAATGTTGCAGAAGAATTGGTTAAATTAATCACATACTAATTTTCTTTAGGGTAACATGATTCATGTGATTCGAAGAGTTTTTTTAAACGGTGATCATGTTCTTAAATGTATTTCTGCCTACTACACAATGACATCAATATTGTGCTATATTCAAGGATTTGATTACACTTTTCTTTTAGAAAAGAAAATTTTTATTTGAGACTTCAAATAAGAAGACTCAGCTATGTTTTAATGTTTAGATTTTATATTATTTGTATTCAAATTTTATTTATTTTTAGACATTAAAAATTATAAAAATCATGTCTTTTGATCCTTAGCATGAAACTTGAAACTTAAAATGCACTGTTTATGCTAAATGTAACAATGAACCTAAAGAAATTAGAGGAAATTACACTTAATCTCTCCTAATATTATACTAATAATTTTACAATAAACATCTATATTTCTTATATATGAAATAAAATAAAAATTAGATTTTTTTAAATTTTTAAATAAATATCTTTCTTTATATTTTAATAAAATAACACTTACACCAAAATGAGTGGAAGCCTATTCTGTTTACCAATTTCAATCTTCATATATATTAATTTTTTGGGTATTATCTTGCTTTTCCAGGTTTAAAAGTCAAACAAAAAAAGGAACTTGAATATTTCTGTTCTTCTTGAAGCAATAATGGTGAGTTTTGCTATCATGGAGGCAGATGAAGAGGCCACACGAAATCCTGTGAATAACAAAGTTGTTGATGCAGAAAATGTAGTTAGTAGTGATGACGATGCAGAGATTCCAGTTAGTAGTGCAATAAATGACATAGAAGTTCCTGAAGAAACCTCTGCCAAAGAAAGAGAATATTGTCTTCCAAGAGAAGCAAGTGAGATACTGAAATCATTGGCAACTAAATGGGAGAATGTAGTTGATGTCAATGCATTGCAAGTAATCCCTCTTAAAGGGGCAATGACAAATGAGGTTTTCCAGATAAAATGGAAGACAACAGAAGGAGAATCCTCAAGAAAGGTTGTGGCAAGAATCTATGGTGAAGGCACTGGTATTTTCTTTGATAGGGGTGTTGAGGTCAAGACATTTGAGTTCATGTCAAAGAGTGGACAAGGGCCTCGTTTGCTAGGAAGGTTCGATAATGGTCGCATTGAGGAATTCATCCGTGCAAGGGTAATGTCATCTTTGCTTCATGCATTTATTTTCGTCTCCCACTTTTGTCATAACATGGTATCTTTCAGTAAATTGCTATTATAAACAAGTTGATGAATGGAAATTGTTCCGAGTAGAATGAATAAGTTGAGATGAGAGAGTACGTTACTTATATAAAAAAGAGAATGATTGTGGAACCGATTAAGAATATTTGGTTTGCACAAGTTTAGTTGAGTCTTCAAGTTAGTCCACTGTTCATTAGGCCCATTAGCAGGCTGATGATGGTAAACCTCATTAGTAACCTAAACTCATGCTTTCTGGGTGAGAAGATGAACTCCGTTGGTTCATCTCTGTTCTTCCCAAAATGATTTTCAGACTGACTTCTCGTAAACTAATTGTTATCGGCCTAGAGTACATAAATTGTTGAATGAATATGTGTTACACAACTGATGTTACTTAAAACTACATTCACTTTTGATCCAACATTGCAACTCATACTTGAAAAGTTTACTCATTTGATTTATTCATTTTGTACTATCCCATTTATGAACATGATCAAGCTGATACATTGTGGTGGATTTAACAGACATTATCAGCATCTGATCTGCGAGATCCATCTACTTCTGCTCTTATAGCAGCCAAAATGAAGGAGTTTCATGATCTTGACATGCCTGGCCCAAAGACTGTGAACCTTTGGGATAGGTTAAGGTATGTGTTCTTATGAAAAACTAGATTCTTAATCTATTCAAATTGAGATTAACATCCCAGTCAAATTTCGTTCATTTCAGTAACATGTTATCTAGAAGAATAATTTGCTTGTGACATGAATTTATTCATGTTTAGATAAACATATGAATGTAGTTATATTATTAGTTCAATTTGACCATTTCTAAAATAAATTTATTTTAATGCTTCAGAAATTGGCTTAGAGAAGCCAAACGCTTGAGTTCTCCTGAAGATGTTGAAGCCTTTAATTTGAACACTTTGGACAAGGAAATATCTACCTTGGAAAATGAATTATCAGGCGCAAACCAATGCATAGGATTTTGCCACAACGATTTGCAATATGGTAACATAATGCTTGATGAAGAGTCCTGTTCTGTCACCATTATAGTAAGTTCCTCTTTTATGCTGGTTAGAGGAATATTAAGTATTACTATCTAATAATTATATATTGTTGTAGTCAAAATTGAGTGGTACCAATAAGGTAGGTCATTTAGACTAAGAGCATAATTTTTTAAAACTGTTTTTGTTCTTGAATCAGATGAACCAAAACCATGTTCATCAAATTTAACTATTATTTTTAATTTGGGGCATTCAAAATGATTCATCTCAACAAATTTCAAAAACTAAAAACATTAATGTTAAAGATTTATGTCATATTTAAAAAGTCATAAGTACCTTTGAGTTAATAGAGAATGTTAAGTTTTGTATACTAACAAATACTAAATGTGCATTTTTATAACAGGATTATGAATATGCAAGTTACAATCCTGTGGCATATGATATAGCAAACCACTTCAATGAAATGGCTGCCAACTATCACACAGATACCCCACATGTTCTTGACTTCACCAAATATCCTGGTATGTGAATAATGAACTCTGAAATTTCTTTCAACTATTTTTTTTACCAAACAATTATCACACTTTAGTTCTTTCTTTGTTAGATTTGGAGGAGCGTCGACGATTTGTACTTGCATATTTGAGTTCTTCAGGTGACATTTCAATTGTGCTAAAAGATTGTACTCCATGGTGGACTTAGTTTTTATTTAATGATCTTTTTAAAATAATAGTCTTTAACAAATTTTAATTAATAAAAAAATATGAAAACAAAGTGTGTTCTAAACTTGCTATCACTTCTCATAATGAGAAATATTAGTTGGATATATGTCACCTCATCCCTTAAACCACTGAGTTATTATGTTTTCATATGATGACACAGGTAAGCAACCAAGTGACACTGAAGTAGAGCAATTGCTTGATGAAGTTGAGAAGTATGCTCTTGCAAGTCATCTATTGTGGGGCGTTTGGGGAGTAATTTCGGTATCTTCACTTTCTCACTTTAGCATTGGTTTTCTATATTTAAGCTTCTTAGCATCTGCATTATTTCCATAAATTAAAGCATCACGGGGATTAATGTAGAAATAATCAAAACCATAACAAAATTCCATCGTTTATATTTATGCAAAAATTTTAGTCTTACACTTAGCATGTTGAATTTGAAAGGTGCCCTTGAAAGTCCAAGAGGCTTCTTGTACTCATTGAGCCATTGTTTTCCCTTTTTACAAGTACTACTTTTGTAGGGTGCGTTTGGAGCACCTTTAAATCACGTTTAATATCAATCCATCAATGATTGAAATTAAACATGCATGGGAAAGTGAGATACAAATGAAACAAAACATGGTCTGAATTTGTAGATTTGTGTGAACCTTCAAATAGATCATTGAGTAGTAGAATCATTTTAAGCCATATTATTACCCTTTTGGTATGTTTGGTATCTAAGTATCTTCCGAATTCCTTGTGCAGGAGCATGTAAATAAAATTGACTTTAACTACAGGGAATATGCAAAACAGAGGTTCCACGAGTATTGGTCAAGGAAAGCTTCTGTTTTGAGCTCTAACGGTAATAGAACAAAATCAATACATTGCTTCTAATAAACACTTAATATCATATGATGTCATCACTACAATATAAGTTATACAATAATATATGTATAGCAAATGAATGTCTTTTTGGATGTTCTTTGTCATGTTCATTTCTCATACTTAGACTTAAATAGGTGTTTGAAGCCCTGTTTTGTTTTGGCGCTACAAGACCACAAGTCTTGAACATTATCTATACATAATTTCGTTTATCTTAATGAATTACATTCTTATGTCGCATCAAATATTTGCTATTCTAATTAGTTGTTTGTTTGCAGAGAATCAAGGAGTCACATTGACCACTAACCATAAATCAGGTAGGAGCATTGGTTTCCCTAGGAGATTGAAGAGATTGTTTGGTCTTGGTCTTTTCAGATCGAAACACTAGAGCAGGGTTTGGCAGAATTTGTTCCTCGATTCAACTTAATGAGTGAATTGGGAATAATAGTCAGAAAGTATAGAAATATAATGCCCATGTATTATTAATCTTTTGTTTACTTTCTTCATTCTTCGTAACTCTCTATCTGGGAAAATTTGTAACCTTAACTAGGTTAAAGAAACACTATGTAATTATCAATCTCTTTTAGTGATGATAATTTGAAAGTGTTATAAAAAACTGTGGTAGTGTTTTTCAAATAATTTAACTTCTCCATCACGACGGTATAAAAGAACCGTCATTCTATCTTACGTCGTAATTATTAGAAGAACTCTGGTCATATGTATTTACAATCCTTTTATTTCAAGTGTAAAAAGTATGTTGGCACTGTGGTGAATCACAAACAAATAACTCTTTTTAACATAAAAATTGCATACACCGAAAATGGCAACAAAAACTAATCAGCAAACACTAACAACAAATGAGAATCAGCTTCCATTCGTACACAAAAAACAACAATTGAATGTCAACAAGTTCCAATTATAGAAAGAAGCACGAGGTTCCGAAACACACAGATTTTTAAAACCAGCATGAGAAATCAAAATAAAGAATGAAACACACTGTAACCCAATAAAGCATATCTGGAAAAAGGCACAATGTATTAAAGAAGTGCGATTTTAAAACACCAATCATGAAGTTGCACTTGATTATGTCTCTAATAGACATTTTTCTAAACTCCCCTTTGACAATGTTACATTTTGTATAAACAATGTCATGAAGGGTTTGATAGCAAACACACAACTTCCCTGTTTTTCATTGTCAATTTTCAAACTAACTGCAGGCTGTAAGGAAAGAAATAATAAAATTCAGAGACTTTCTATAGGGTGAGGGCAAGAAGGGAGGAAGATAGCACGGTTAAACTGGAAAAAAATATGTAAAAGCAAAGAGAAAAAATGTTTAGGAATAATGGATCTGAGGCGTTTCAATATGGTTTTGCTAGACAAATAAAAATGGAGGTTAGGAAACAATGAAAAGAGTTTGTGAAAGGATATCCTAATATCGAAATATAGGTTGTGGAGGAGTTTAAGTAAATCTAAGAAGTACATGAATAAATCAAGTTGATGGCAGGATCCTAGATGGGTATGTGGGGAGGGAGAGAGAGGAACATAGTTTGATAGTGATATATCTTGTAAGATGTGGAGTGGAAACAAAATTTTATTTTGGAAAGATAAATGGTTAGAAAAAGTATTGCTAAGGGAGAAATAAGTTAGATTGTACTCTAACTCAGATCAAAAGGGGTTAAAGACTGCAGGGATAGGAGGTGGCACGATAACCTTTGGGAGTGGAATTTGACATGGAAAAAGTTATGGTTTGAATGGAAAAACCAAAGTTTGATGTTCAGGTTGAGGGGTGTTCAATGCAAAAGAAAAAGTAGACTGAGTAGGTTTGGAATGAAGAGGAAACTGTAAGGTATAAATTTAGGTTTGCATATAGGAAGTTAAGGAATGTAATCATGGGAGGACGAAGGCAGGTATGATATGATAAGTTATAGAAAATCAAAGTTTTGTCCATTTTTCAGTTGTGTCCAGAGTTTTACGAAATAAGTTAGCAACATATAATAACTTGTCATAAAGAGGAATTCACCTAAGCGATAGAACATGTGTTATCTGTGAAGCTAACAAAGTGTTGCAGGATGATATGCTAAGCGTGTGAGTCCAGTGTAGAGTACACCTGTTCTGTCATATAATCATATTAGCTGCTTACAGCAGAAAATACAATCAGCTGCAGGCTCTTATTAAGAGTAACAAGTAACCACAATCAAGGTGATCAGAAGTTTTGAGGGGAACAAGCAATGGTTATACAGCTCTGCCTTGATTGGAGCACAGGGTTGTCCAAAAAACAATGATATGGAGTATCTCAAAATTTGAAACTGAGTAGAAAACATACTGCAATATGCAGGGAAAAACAGGTGCTTTATGCAGTAAGGAAAATACCACGGTGAATAGTTGTATAATTGACGAAGCTATGTAAGTGAAAGTTGAAATATTTAATCTGTTATTTGATTCTGATTTTTTATTTTTAATTCTTGCACTTCTATGTATGTAACCAACTTGCACCAAATTTTTGAAAATATCGTACTAAAACCGATATTATTAAGAGGTTTTATTAGTTCCTTGCATTGTGTCAGAGTTCAAAATTAATAGGTAGACATTAACACACTATATAAGCTACCTAGGTGGACCGAACCAAGTGTTCCAACGATCTCTTCATAATAGTTTTCACGATGTCTAGTCCTTTTCTTAAAACAATGACATTTCCTGCATATTAGAAATGTCCCTTGCCACCACAAGGCCACTATCTTTTTGTAATTTCTATAGATATATACACGGCAGAAAAAACCTTCAATTTGATCATTGCTTGAGCAGCCTTGTGTTATGCTTTGTTGTTTCATTTTTCCTGGGTGATAACATCAAATAGTATAAAAGAATTAAAGTTTTTGGATTATCCTTTTATAGCTAGTCAATAAGTAGCTTATTTGTCGATAATATAATTCTTATACTCTTCATGTCACATATGATATATAACTTGTTAAAAAAATGTATTACTAGTTATCAGAAAGTTATGCAGATAGTTAATCATTTTATCTGTTTCCTAGAAGTTAACTTATAGATCATTAAAAAGAGAAGAGAAGTTAATTAAGAATCATACCCTGGATTTGAAAGCTTTTTTGCTTTGGTTTCTCTGTCCACTTGATTCATACCTAACTTTCTAGCATTCACCACTTTTTCTACCATCTTACTTCCCTTAAAATGTGTTCTTCCTTCATTAGTGCTTGCTGCTAGAGTGAATGTTTCTTTATGTGCCCTCAAGTTCTTCTGGGTTCTCTCTAACTGATTCCAATTACCATTAGCCATGCTTGGTGATGGTGACCTTGATGGTCTACATGTTCGTGGAGTAGGATCCCGTTTTTGAAACCCCGAAACCGTAGAAGATCGCGTTGTGCTTCTTCCTCGTGTGGTGGAACTTGACCTCTGATCTGTCCTTAGATTTGGTGGTGTCTCATTGGACAGTTCCATGATATTACTCACAAGTGAAACCCTTGATGATTTCAGTGATGGAGAAACACCTCTAGTTTTTGGCTTTCTTTGTGACTCATTTGTTTCTGTGCTTTTCTTGACATTCAAAGCAAGGAAATCAGCATTGATGGTTTGCTTTTGGGGAGTGGATTTTGTGTTGTTGGCATCATGGTCAATTTTGGCATTGTTTTTCTTGTTGGGAATGATTGGGGAAGTGTTTGACTGTTGTTCATTTGTGTTCTTGATGGTGCTTGGTCTTTGCCTAGTGTGACTTGGGGTCATTGATCTTGTTGAAAGTTTTGGTTTGGTTGAGTTGGTATGAGTTGCTTTTGCATCATTTGGTTTGGGTTTTGGTGCTTCCACTTCACTCCATGCAAACTGGGTGGCAAAACCAATCTTTATGTTGTCAACTTTTGAATTTTAGAGGAACATACAAATTAGAATAGTTGAACAAAAAGGTTTACCAATACCAGATGAATTAACACGAATTGTAAGCAAAATATAAGATAAACTATAATTTTGCTCTTTACATATTTTTTAAGATTCATTTTAGTGTTTTATTTTTAAAATATTCATTTTAATAATTTATCTTTAATTTGAATCACTTTGATCTATTCAAAGCAGTGGTATTTTTCAATTTTGGAATATACTTTTTTTTTAACATTATTTCGACTCATTCATAATTTAAAACTTCTACTAGACCTACCCACATGAAAGCTATGGAATTCAGAATTAAAAATATTATGAACATGGTGAAAAGAATTTATATTAGATTTCATTACTTGTTAAACTCATTTTTCTTGCCATTTTCATTGTGTTTCCGTCATTTCCTTCAAACATAGTTAGTCTCTATAGTTCTTATGTCGACGAGTTTAATGATACAAGTTTCACACATTCAATTAATCGAAAGGTGATTCAAAATCATGCCTAAAAATTGAAAATATCACTATTTAGAAAAGATCAAATTAATCCAAATTTAAAAGATAAAATAATCAAAATAAATCTCAGAAATAACATAAATAATAAAAATATTATTTAACCTTGAACATAATATTCATAAATCTAACCATAAATTAATCCTTGAAGTATTTATTTTTTGTTAAAATACTACAGAAATGAACTTTGAACTACAATTCAAAGTTGTTGCCTCTGGCAAAACTGTTTTTTTGGGAGGTATTCATAAAAAAACCGTGCTAAATTTATTCCAAATATTTAAGAGAAATGAAAGGTACAACAAACCAAAAATAGATATATATATATATATATATATATATATATATATATATATATATATATATATATATATATATATATATATTACTTAAAGTTAATTAAATGATACCTTTGTAAAATTTGTTTCATATCATTCGATGCCTTCCTATGCAATGAACAAAACCAGACAATTG